>Ga0065719_100007_pt1 | contig 99888 bp, 97 predicted proteins | sample GBSCel85sediment_FD_59106 | JGI IMG/M metagenome (GOLD analysis project Ga0065719, IMG submission 59106) | Hot spring sediment microbial communities from Great Boiling Spring, Nevada - Cellulolytic enrichment CS 85C v3 (version 3) | ecosystem: Environmental > Aquatic > Thermal springs > Hot... | reverse complement strand
AAGGAGTGGACGAGATAGCGGTGATGGGAGAAGAAGTCACAAAGAGATTCAGGGAGATCCTTGGAAGGATAGAAGAGATCAACAGCATGATAGAGAACACAGCTGCCACTGCGCAGGAGCAGGGAGCGGCCGCAGAAGAGATGGCAAGCGCTATGGACAACGTCACAAAGATAGTCGAAGGAGTTGTGGAAAGCCTAAACAGAATGGAGTCTCTCATAGAAGATCAGACCGAATCTGCCGCAAAGGTCTCTCAGGCCGCTGAAAGACTGTCTGAGCTTTCTGAACAGCTCTCAGCACTCGTTCAGAAGTTCAAAGTGTGAGGTGAGAAAATGCAGGCGCGCTGGATAGGGAACATGATGTTTCATGTAAAAACGGACTCTAATCATGACGTTCTCATGGATGCAAAAGAAGAGGTTGGGGGAAAAGACGCTGCCCCCCGACCTCTTGAGCTCGTCCTCACCGGGCTCATGGGATGTACTGGAATGGATGTGGTCTCAATTTTGAGAAAAATGAAAGTGATTGATCAGATGAAAGACTTCAGGATAGAGATCGAATACGAACGCGCGGAAGAACATCCCCGCATATTTACCAAAGTTCATCTGAAGTACATTTTCAGGTTCGATGGGGAACCTCCAAAGGACAAGGTTGAGAAAGCCGTTCAGCTTTCTCAGGAAAAATATTGCAGTGTTTCTGCCATTTTGAAGTGTTCTTCGAAGGTGACTTACGAGATCGTTTACGAGAATTGAGGTGGAATTCATGTGGGAATTCTATATGCCCACGGATGTCTTTTTTGGGGAAAGAATTCTCGAGAAAAGGGGAGGAATAGTAGATCTTCTTGGGAAAAGAACTTTGGTAGTAACCGGCAAATCTTCTTCGAAAAAGAACGGATCTCTCGATGATCTGAAAAAGCTCCTCGACGAAACAGGAATATCCTACGAGATCTTCGATGAAGTCGAGGAGAATCCGTCCTTTGACAACGTTATGAAGGCTGTTGAGAGATACAGAAACGATTCTTTCGATTTTGTCGTGGGACTCGGTGGAGGAAGCCCCATGGATTTCGCCAAGGCAGTGGCCGTACTTTTGAAAGAGAAAGATCTTTCCATCGAAGATCTGTACGATAGAGAAAAAGTGAGGCACTGGCTTCCAGTCGTGGAGATACCAACCACCGCTGGGACGGGTAGTGAGGTCACTCCGTATTCCATACTCACCGATCCAGAGGGAAACAAAAGAGGTTGTACACTCATGTTCCCGGTGTACGCGTTTCTCGACCCCAGATACACCTACTCCATGTCAGATGAACTGACTTTGTCGACTGGAGTCGACGCGCTTTCCCATGCGGTCGAAGGATACCTTTCCAGAAAGAGTACGCCGCCTTCTGATGCCCTCGCGATCGAAGCCATGAAGATAATATACAGAAATTTACCGAAGGCCATTGAAGGAAACAGAGAAGCCAGAAAAAAGATGTTCGTGGCCTCCTGCCTTGCTGGAATGGTGATTGCACAGACCGGAACTACACTGGCGCACGCTCTGGGTTATCCTTTAACAACGGAGAAGGGAATAAAACACGGGAAAGCGACAGGTATGGTACTACCATTCGTAATGGAGGTAATGAAAGAAGAAATTCCAGAAAAGGTGAATACAGTGAACCACATATTCGGCGGCAGTCTTTTGAAATTTCTGAAAGAATTCGGACTTTACGAAAAAGTGGAAGTCTCCTCTGAAGAACTGGGGAAGTGGGTCGAAAAGGGTTCCAGGGCGAAACATTTGACCAACACGCCGGGTACCTTCACTCCCGAGAAGATCAGAGACATATACAGGGAGGCACTCGGGGTGTGAGGAGTTTTTTCCTGTGCTTTCTGCTTGTTCTTGTGTTTATAGCGAATCTCTACAGATTGTTCCCAGATGATTATTACGATTTCATATCCAAAAATTCCGATGATCTCGATCCTCTTCTCATTCAAAGTATCATATGGGTGGAGAGCAGTTTTGACAGAAACGCGGTTTCTTCGCTGGGAGCCCTTGGTCTCATGCAGATCATGCCTTCAACGGCTGTCTGGTTGAAAAAGAAGTTTTCTCTGGAAGAGGATTTCAAAAGTCCAGAGGGAAACATAATCTATGGAATCGTTTATCTGAAATTTTTGAAAGATCTGTACGGTGATCTCGACAAAGCCATCATGGCTTACAACGTAGGACCGGCTGCTTTGAACGAAGGAAGAAATCTGGACAGTGCGAAAAGATACTTGAAAAAAGTGAAGAGGACCTATCTCATATACCGTTTCCTCTACAGTGAGAGGTGATGAGGGTGAGAGTAGCAACCGCCCAGGAGATGAAAGAGATCGATGAATTGACGATAAAAGAATACGGTGTGGACTCGAGAATCCTCATGGAACGGGCAGGGATTTCCGTTGTTCTCGCAATGGAGGAGGAACTTGGAAATCTTTCTGATTACAGATTCCTGGTTCTCTGCGGGGGAGGAAACAACGGAGGAGACGGCTTTGTCGTGGCCAGAAACCTCCTCGGTGTGGCAAAAGATGTCTTGGTTGTCTTTCTTGGAAAGAAAAAAACTCCCGATTGTGAGTACAACTACGGTCTTTACAAAAAGTTTGGAGGAAAAGGGGTGGAACAATTCAAACCCTCTATTCTGAACGAATTCGATGTGGTGGTTGACGCCATTTTTGGAACGGGCCTGAGAGGAGAAATCACGGGAGAGTACGCTGAGATAATAAATCTCGTGAATAAATCGGGAAAAATAGTTGTTTCCGTTGACGTTCCATCGGGAATAGATTCGAACACGGGGAAGGTTCTTGGAACAGCGGTGAAAGCGGATCTCACGGTTACCTTTGGAGTTCCCAAAATAGGTCACATCCTCTTTCCAGGAAGAGATCTCACAGGAAAGCTCAAAGTCGCCAACATAGGTCATCCTGTTCATCTGATCGATTCGATCAATCGATACGTGATAACACGGGAAATGGTTCGTTCCCTTCTGCCGGAAAGACCCAGAGATTCCCACAAGGGAACCTACGGAAAAGTGCTGATAATAGCAGGGTCCAGACTGTACTCTGGAGCTCCCGTTCTCTCTGGAATGGGATCCTTGAAAGTGGGAACGGGTCTTGTGAAGCTCGCAGTTCCTTTTCCACAGAGTTTGATCGCTACTTCGAGATTTCCAGAACTCATTTCCGTTCCCATAGATACAGAAAAAGGCTTCTTCAGCCTGCAGAATCTTCAGGAATGTCTGGAGCTATCAAAAGACGTGGATGTGGTAGCCATCGGGCCGGGTCTTGGAAACAATGAACACGTGAGGGAGTTTGTCAACGAGTTTTTGAAAACACTCGAAAAACCGGCTGTCATCGATGCCGATGCCATCAACGTTCTGGATATCTCTGTTCTGAAGGAGAGAAAATCCCCTGCGGTACTAACCCCACATCCTGGGGAGATGGCAAGACTCGTGAAAAAAACTGTTGGGGACGTCAAGTACAACTACGAACTGGCAGAGGAGTTTGCAAAAGAAAACGACTGCGTGCTGGTTTTGAAATCTGCCACCACCATCGTAACAGATGGTGGGAGAACTCTGTTCAATATAACGGGAAACACAGGACTTTCAAAGGGAGGAAGCGGAGATGTTCTGACAGGAATGATAGCCGGCTTTATGGCACAGGGACTTTCCCCTCTCGAAGCTTCCGCGGTTTCTGTGTATCTACACGGTTTTGCCGCGGAGCTTTTTGAACAGGATGAAAGAGGACTCACCGCTTCCGAGTTACTGCGCCTCATACCTGAGGCTATAAGGAGGTTGAAAGAATGAACATTCTGGAAAAAATCGTGAGGGATCTCATCAGTGAGAAAAGAATCACCGAGGCGAGAAATCTGCTTTCTCTCTTTCCAGAAGAGTTTCCTCATCTTGAACTGGAAGTGGAGTACGCTGCCAGGAACTGGAAGGCTGTGAAAAGGCTCTATGAAAACTTGCCGGATGAACTCAAGGAGAAATACAGAGAATATTACGAGTACGCGACAAACCAGCTGAATATAGACTATTCGAAAGAAACAGAAGAAGCCCTCAAAGAAATAGAACGAAAGAATTTTCAGGGAGCTGCCTCCATACTCGAATCGATCGTCAAGGATTACCCCGAACTCGTGGAAGTAATAGCTCTGAGATACAAACTCGCCCTCCAGAGAAACGAGAAGAGAGCGATTGAAAAGTATCGAAAGCTTCTTTTAAGCCTTGACAGAACGCACCCTGCTCTGATCGAAACCAGAGTTTCCTCTCGAAAGATAGGTGTTTTCGAAGTGTTCACACTTTCTCTTTTGGTTGCACTTCTTGTCACAACAATACTCGCTTTTTACACCCTTCCCTCCCGCATCGAGGTAAACGTGCCATCTTCTGAAAGCACGGTAAATATTAAACCCATCGAACAGCGTATCGAAGATGTCTTGTCGAACATCTTTGCCATCACGGAAAATCTGGGAAGGATAAACGATTCCCTTGATAAGAATTTCACTGACTTGCAGGAGAATATGAGTCCCATTTCTGAGAATATTGAATCTCTTAAAGAGGCTCTCACGAACCTGGAATCCAGACTCTCCAAGATTGAATCCGCTATAGCAAAGACTTCGAACAAAGAACCTTCAGTGTCCGTTGTTTACGTTCCCGAACGGGAAGATCGAATAGAGAGGGCAAAGAGTCTGTGGTTTCTGGGATACATGTTCTACCTGAGAAGGGACTACGATGAAGCCATAAATAGGTTTGAAATCGCCATAAAGGAAATTGGAGAAGACAACGTCTATTTCAAAGATGACGTTTACTATTACAGGGCTTTGTGTTACTACTACAAAGGCGATACATCGACTGCTCGTTCGCTCTTCGAGGAGTTCATAAAATTCTTCCCAGATAGTGAGTACGCGGACGACGCCGAGTACTTTTTGAAGAGGCTGTGAAGAGTGAACTTTTCTACAAGAAGCTTGAAAGGTGTGACCTCTGCCCCAGAAATTGTGGAGTGAACAGACTCAAAGGGGAGAAAGGGGCCTGCGGGGTAGCAAACTCTCCCGTCGTTTCTTCCTGGGGGCCTCACTTTGGAGAGGAAAGAATACTCGTTGGCCGCGGTGGAAGCGGAACCGTCTTTTTCACCTATTGCAATCTCAAATGTGTCTACTGTCAGAACTATGAAATCAGTCAGCTTGGTATAGGAAAAGAAATCACTGTTGAAGATCTTCTGAGGATATTCACGGAACTTCAGGACATGGGTGTGGAAAATCTCAACCTGGTGACTCCCACTCACCAGATACCTTTCATTGTCGATGCCTTCGAGAGAATGGAGAAAGAAATTCCTGTTGTTTACAACTGTGGAGGATACGAATCTGTCGATACCATAATTTCTCTTGAAGGGTTTGTCGATATCTATATGCCAGACTTCAAGTACAGCGATCCCGAACTTGGAGAAAAGCTCTCTGGTGTGAAAGATTATCCAAGATTCGCCCTGGAAGCTCTGAAGGTTATGATCGATCAGATGGGAGAACCGGTGATAAGAAATGGTGTTATGAAAAAAGGAGTTCTTGTGAGACACCTCGTTCTTCCCGGTTTCCTTGAAGACAGTTTCGGTGTGATCGATCTGCTTTCAACGCTGGAGCCGAAACCACTTGTGAACATCATGGCGCAGTTCTACCCAGCGTACAGAGCGAAAGAATATGGACTCGATAGGTTTGTCACCAGAGACGAATATCTAAAAGTTGTGGAATACGCGAAGAAGAAAAAACTGAATCTCATAGAAGTGGAGAGGTGGCTGAGGTGGTTGTAACAGAATACGAACTGAAGCCTCAAAACTTTCCCAGATTTCCTCTCGACTGGTCTGAGATATTCGGCAGAAAGGCAAAGATAGTGGTTGAGATTGGTTTTGGAAACGGGGAATTTCTGGCAGAACTTGCAAGAAGACATCCGGAGAAAGACTTCGTTGGTTTTGAGGTGTCCATCACGTCCTTCGTGAAAGCACAGAAAAAGTTCAAAAGGTACAACTTGAAAAATGTTCGACTCGTGAAGGTAGATGCCAGATTCGGTCTGAAGGAGTTGTTTCCCGACAACAGCGTGGAGAAGGTTTACATCAACTTTCCATGTCCATGGCCGAAAAAGAGGCACGAAGACCGAAGAATCACAAGTTATGATTTTCTGCAAACGCTCTCTGCCGTCCTGGAAATGGATGGCACGGTGGAGTTTGCAACCGATGAAGAGTGGTACGCACGGGAAGTTTTGGATACTTTCGAAAGCTCAGAGTATTTTGTCGTAGATGTGTTCGAAGAGAACTTCAAAAGAGATGTAGAAACTCGCTACGAAAGAAAGTGGAAATCTCAAGGAAAAAAGACCTTTTTGATCGTTGCAAGAAAAGTAAAAAATGGAACTGTAAAAAGATTGATGGAGGGTGAAAACACCATGGCTCACAGTGTGTTCGAAGGCAATGTCACCTGGGAAAAACTTAAAGAGCTGGAAGGAAAGGTGTTCAAAGATAAAAACAAGATTTTCGTCGTGAAGAAGGTGTACAGGGATGGTGATTATCTTCTGAAGGTGATCTCCACGGACGAAGGCGGTTTCCAGCAAGTATACTATCTCAACCTTTCCGGAAGAGACGGCAAGTGGGTTTTGAAGCTGGACGAGGGTTCTGATCCCTACAGAACACCCGCTCTGAAATGGTCCCTCAGGAGAATTCCCGAGGAGTTAACCGCTCAGGGCTCTCCTTGAGATTTCTCCTATCACTTCATCGATCAAGGCCTTCAGCTGTTTGTTCCCTTTGAGGAGGGAATCTTTGACTTTTTTGACGCTGTCCACAACGACGGGGTGCGACCTGTTGAATTTCTCAGCTATCGTTCTCAGAGAACTCTTCAGATAGTTCTTGGCCACGTACATGCCAATTCGTCTGGCAGTGAGAGCTTTCACGTTTCTACTGCTGGAAAGGATCTCTTCACGTGGAACACCTGTTACCTTCGCGACGACCTCTATGAGTTCATCTATTGGATCCATGGCTTTTACCCTGTTTGACTTTATGAAATCCTTCAGAAGCAGGATGGCTTCCTTCAGATCGACCTCTTTTCCCGTTGTCTCCTTGTAAACCAGAAGCTTTATGATGGCTCCTCTGAGTCTTCGCAGGTTGTCGTCCACGTTCTCTGCGACAAAATTCAGAACTTCCTCAGGAAGTTCACCGTGTTCAATTTCAAGCATCTTTCTTGCTATGCTTTTCCTCGTTTCTTCATCGGGGGGTTCTAACTTTGCCACGAGTCCCATTTGAAATCTGGAAACCAGCCTATCCTGGAATTCACTCAATTTTTGCGGTTCTCTGTCCGAACAGATAACGATCTGTTTTCCAGAGTCATGCAGTTCGTTGAATGTGTGAAACAGTTCCGTCTGAACACCTGTCTTTCCTATGAGAAACTGAACATCGTCTATGAGAAGAATATCAACCTTTTTTCTGTATTTCTCCCTGAACTCGTTCAATTTTCCTTCTTTCATGCTGTCAACAAGATCGTTCAGGAATTTCTCGCTGGTGATGTACATCACCCTCAGGTCCGGTTCGTTCTGAACGACGTAGTTTCCTATCGATTGAAGAAGATGCGTCTTTCCAAGTCCCACACCGCCGTATATGAAGAGCGGATTGTACCTGCCCGGGTGTTTTGCCACCTCGAGAGCGGCATGATAAGCGAACGAATTCCCCGGACCAACGACGAAGTTTTCGAAAGTGTAATCGGGATTCAGCGGTGTGAGAAGCACCGCTCTTTTCTTCACGAGCGGTTCACTGTAGGAGGAGTGAGGTTCGAAGGCTTCGTAGGTGATTTCAAAAGTGGCATCGTTCCCGAGCACAACCTTCACAGCTTTTGATAGTACAGAATAATACTTCTTCTCCAGCCATTCTTTTATGAAAAGATTACCGACCGAGAAGACGACTTTGTTACCCTCTATCGACTTCACATCAAAAGAACTGAACCAGAGCTCCCAGCTTTTTCTGTTTACTCTGGTCTTTATCTCCTGGAGTATTCTCTCTTTCATAATGGAGGACCCCCAAACGAGGAGTGACTGGATTAATTATCCAACAGATACACTCAAAAAATCAACGGAGAAAAAGAAACAGATCTGAAAAATTTCTAAAGGGGTGGAAAACCCCACCCCTTACCTCACTCTTCTACGCTGATAGCTCCGGTTGGACAGCTGTCAGCGGCGTCCTTCGCACAGGGAAGATCCGTTTCGGGCTGGAGGACCTTTGCCTTTCCATCGTCACCGAGCTGGAAAACGTCAGGACAGAGATTCTCACAAACTCCACATCCAATGCAGGCATCTGCGTCAACTCTTACCTTCATGTTTCGTCCCTCCTTGAAAGGTTTTTGCACGGTATTTATTATAACATTGAAACGAGTACCTCATACATTCTTTTCAATTTCTCCATAAAATCTTTCGCAAAATATTCCATGTCAAAGTCTTCTTCGAAGAACTGATCGTATCCTACTCTGAGTGTGAGAAAGGCCTGTTCCATAGGATTCTGCGCAGGTTGAATGCCCTTTTTCTTTCTCAAAACAACACCCATTTCGTGGAGCAGCGAGATGTGTTCTTTATCTACCCACTCTGGAGTTTCAAGGAACACATCGATTCCCTCGTTTCTCAGAACGATCTTCAGTCGCGATTTTAAAAGTTTCATCATCTTTTCCAGATTCTCATCAGATACCCTGTTTTGGAAGAGAAAGAACTCCATGTTTTTCACTTTTTCTTGAAGGAATATTTTTTGAAGCCAGCTTTCATTTCCGGCGGACCTTAAAACCTTCACCTTCAACGGCATCCTGAATATTCCCGCGGAGACCGAATCCACCCTTTCGAACAGCTTCGTGTAGAAGGCGACCATGGATTCCGGCACATCTGCTTCCACCTTGTATATGCACGGTTCCCTATCGAAGGGATCTTCAACGGAGAGATTCAGCAGTCTTCTGTCGGATGTGTCAACCATGAGAAACAACGACGGGAAACGGTGTCTCTTTATTCTGAGCACAAACGTGTGAAGATGCACGTTGTCAAGCTTACTCTCGTAGTCTTTAAGAGGATTGTGTACCGATGTTTCCTTCAGAAGAAGTTCCAGTTCCCTCTTCATGAAAGGACCACCACCGCATCTCTTCCATACATCTTTCTCGCTTCCTTGAGAAATTCTTCGTTGTGATACCTTGAGAGCACGAAAAGGATTCTTCTCCTTGCGATCGGAACGTCGGTGTGACCATCCGTGAAGACAACTGTTCCCTCTGACCTGAGGACCCTTTCTGAGTAATCGATCGCTGGCTGAAGATCTGTGCTTCCTCCTCCCACAATCTCCAGATCCTTCCACTTTCCAGATCTGTACTTCATAGCCGATGTAACACTCTTGTCAACCTGAACGAGCCAGAGTTCTTCCCCTGCTATGTTCGAGATCTTCTCGAGTTCGGAAATAAACTGGTTCAGCTCCTTCTCCACAATACTTCCGCTGGTGTCCACCACAGCGGCTATTCTGGGAAGGTACTCGTTCCTCCAGCCAGGGAGGTGATCGTACCTTCTGTTTGGCCTCAATGGAGTTGTGTAGCGATCCGCTTTTATCGAAACACCGAAGAACCTCCTGAGGAGCGTTTTCCAGTCCAGTTCGGGATTTTCTATTGAGAGCGAAACTTCTCTTTTTACTCCGGAGGGAAGAGTATCTCCAAAGAGGTTGAAAGCTTTCTTGGTTCTGTCTTTTGTGAGGTCGAGGATCATCTCAACTGGAACGTCTTCCTCGAACAGTCCTGAGTGGTCGTCGACGTTATCCCGAAACTCCGCCACCACTTCCACATCATACCTTCCGAGTCTTTCCATCTCCTCTAAAATCCATTTATGGTACGCTTCAGCGTTTTCGAACATCATCCACTCCGGTGGCAGTACGAAGAGCGTATCGTTGTCTGTCGCGTGACCTTCCTTCACAAGTACGTCGAGCGGTATCCCAAAAGCTGCAAGTTCCGGGATGTACTGATTTATAGCGGCATCCATGGCAAGATCCCATATCTTTCTGTCTCTTTCATCCTTGGGTTTTATTCGAAAGTGCTGGAGAACGATGTGCATGACCTCGTGTATCAAAAGAGCCTGAAGCATTCTCAGAGGCTTTTTTTCTATCGCTTCTGGATTGTACAACAACATCACATCTCCGGTTGTGGAGAAAGAGAGTTTCAGATTTCTCGTGTTTTTCGATGGTACCAGCTTGACACCGAGAAGAACGTAATAATAGAACGGTGATTCCTTTCCTATGTTCAGCAAAGCCTTTCTGAGAATTTTTTCACCTTTCATAGCTCGTTCACCATTTTTCTCATGTCTTCTCTTTCCAGCATCTTCTCGAGTATTTTATCGAAGATCCAGGACTTTTCTCCTTCCTTTTGAGCTTCATCGACCAGAAATCTTAAAACACCGTAAAAAGATTCCCTGGGCATGATTTCGGAAAGTCTGACCAGGTTCTTCGATACGTCGTCCAGGTGTCTTTCAAGTGTTCTCACGTCCACTTTACTCAGAAAGTCCACTATCCTGAGAACAAGAGTGTTCGCAGCGTGTATGTCTTCCAAATTTTCTATCTTTCCATCAAAGAGCACACTTTCCACAGAAGGGATCTTTACTCTCTGAAAGAACGAATCATAAAAGGCCTTTGCAGCCTCTGGCCCCACGATTCCTGCCGCGATGACGTAGCCGTACTTTTCTTTTTCATCATCCGTCAGAGTTTTCAGCACATTTGAGAGCTTGTACCAGCTTCTCGGGGAAGGTTTCAGGGATGTTCTTAGAGAGAGACTTCTTTCGGAGAAAAGGAACTCAGGGTAGTCCCTTATGAAGTCTCTCACTTCTTTCGATACATTGTTCTTCTCAGCCCACTCCAGCCACTCGGAGACATCCGGGTTCACTTCCAGAATGAAGAAGCGAGATATGAACGCAGGATCTGTGATGAGATCGGCCTGATCGTACTCTTCCTCCGGGGGGTTCATGGCTGCCATGATCCACGTTCCTTCCGGCAAGATATGGTTGTGAATTCTTCTATCCACAAGGAGCTGCATGATCGCGTTTCTGACAGAACGATGGGCCCTGTTTATCTCATCGAGAAAAAGAATCGTATCGCCGCTTTCGGGCCACCAGTCTGGTTTTAAAAAGACTGTTTTCTCTTCTGTGCGGGCGGGAAGTCCTATCAAATCACCCGGTTCCATCTGAGAAAGAACCAGGATGATCAGCTCTCTTCCAGTTTCCTCAGCTATGTCCCTGGCGATATCCGTTTTTCCCACACCGAAATGCCCTACCAGAAGCGGTATCTCACCAGCCATCATGATCTTTTTTGCGAGGTACTTTGCCTCTTCTACGCGCACCCTTTCACCTTCCTTTCTCCATCTTCAAATGATATCATGTATTTCTGGGTGGGGTGGTAAGGTGGAAATACTCGGGATCGTTCTCGCAGCAGTCGTTATTTTCATCGTTTTCATCCTGAGCCTGATCGAGAAAAGGAAAAAAGTCGATGTTGAAACCGTTTGCCGAACTGTAAAAAGGTACTACGAAGGCAGAAGATACCAGATCTCTCATAAAACAGTGAACGGTTGTGAAGTGTTTCTGATCAAAAAAGGTCTCAGAAAGATCATCATCTGTGTGGGCAGTGTGAACTTCGATGTGGTGAAAGAAATCCTCTACATGGCGTACACGAACAGAACACGTGACATCAGAGTGGTCTATTCTTCCATCACTAAGGAATCTCTGGAAGCGTTTGGAAGAATGAGAAGAAATTCGAAAATACACAAAACGAAGGTGAAAATGCATGATTTATATCATTTTGAGTCTGTTGTCTTTTAGCCTTCTTGTTCTCTTTCTGCGATGGGGGAAGAAAAGGAGAAAACAAGACCTCAGAAACCTTCTCGAGGCGGGTCTCAAGAATCCATATCAGTTCGAAGAATTCGCTAAGGAATATCTGAAAGAAAAAGGTTTTAGATCGGTGAGAACAACGCGAAAGAGTAAGGATTTCGGGGCGGATATCGTTGCGAAAAGACGAGGAAGCACAGTGGTTTTCCAGGTGAAGAGAAGAAATTCCACGGTGGAGAAAGAGGTCGTGAAGGAACTCGTTGCGGCGGCCTATATTTATGGTGCCACGGAAGTTGGAATTTTCACGAACGGCGAGCTTTCCACCGGCTTGAAAAAAGAGCTCGAGGAACTGAAAAGATCGGGTGGTTTCATAAAGAGGGTCCATGTAATAAAGAACATCAATCCTGAGGAATTCTGAAACGGACGATCCATATATCTGGTTCGCTCCCTTTGCTGTACACAGAAAAGGCTACAAGTTTTCCATCTTCAGAGAACGCAGGATAGAACGCATCGTAGGGGATGTTCTCGGTGAGGCACCACACCTTCCCAGAAACCAGGTCTTTCGCGTAGATTCTGAAAACTCCGTCTCTGTTGGAAGAAAAGATCAGGTAATTTTCAAACACGTCCGGGTCGAATTCGTTGTAAGGACTGTCCTCGAGAACTGTTATCGTTCCATCTGGAAGCAGCTCGTATATCCCAAAGTTTGACTCTTTGAGTCCCACGAACACGATACCCTGATTTCCCTTGACCGGTGCGAAAACCCAGTCGAATGGAAGATAGTACGTCTTTTCTTTCATTGTTGTCAGATCTTTCACAACCAAGTGATTCGAAGTTGCATCTTCCTGAACGTAAACTACCGTGTTGTTGTCGATCCAGTTCGGATTGTAGGAAGCGTACCTGCCACGTGAGATGAGCTGTATCTTCTTCGAGTAATCGGACGAGAGCGGCATGTAATAGATGTTCCAGTTTCCATGGAGTGAGCCCTGGAAAAGCAGGTATCTTTCATCCGGTGATATTCTCGGAAAGTACTCGCTGCTGCCGTAGATGGACATTGGAACGAGTTCTCCGTTTTGCCTGTCGATCAAGAACAAGTTTCTGTTGCCGGAGAGTCTTTCAGAAGAGAAAACCAGGTATCTGCTTGAAAAGTCACAGTACTCATCGAGTGCGGGATGATAGGTGAGCCCGAACACATCTGGAAACTCATTTTTGGAAAAGAGATAGAAAGAGACCTTCTCCAGGGGAAAAGAGGCACACTCCATCACGAAATCTCTGTAATATTTGTAGCCCCTGGGATTGTACTCGTACCTTGCAACTTCATTTCCGTGTTTCCATTCTCCCACATAGAGGTTGTCCGTTGCGTTGTAGGAGAGGAAAAACGTCATCGAAAACGTCGCCGTCGAAGAGTTTGTGATCGTCGCTTCTTTCGGAAGAAGTTCCAGAATTTTCTCCTGAACATCCGCAAGAACAGAAGAAGCCTCTTCGGTGCTGAACATACTTAAATTGAGGGTTACAACAGAGAAAGAAACCAGGGGTATAATAGCAAAGATAAACAGAAACATCTTCTTCATCGATCTCTTACCTCCGGAGGAGATATTTTGTTCGAAGACGCCGTTGTTTCACTTCTGATCTTTATAATAGTATACCTCTTCATCATTCTGGAAAAACACCACAGAGCGGTCATCACCATGCTCGGAGGGAGCGCTGCCCTCTTTCTTGTGTTCAAAGATCCCATCGAAGCGCTGGTCAGGTATGTGGATTTCAACACGATATTTCTCTTGATAGGAATGATGATCTTCGTGTCCGTTACAAAAAGAAGTGGTCTGTTTCATTTTTTGGGACTGTACTCTATAAAACTTTCCAGAGGAAGTGTGTTTTTCTTCTTTGTCTCAATAAATTTCCTCGTGGCTCTTCTCTCCTCTTTTCTGGACAACGTAACAACGATACTGGTGTTCGTTCCTGTAACGCTGGTAGTTTGCGACACGGTTGATCTGGATCCCGTTCCCTTCGTGATATCGGAGATCATATCTTCGAACATAGGCGGTACCGCAACGATGATAGGAGATCCCCCAAACATCATGATCGCTTCCGCGGCGAAACTTCATTTCCTCGATTTTGTGGTCAACGTGGCACCCGCTGCTGTTCTGACCCTCATCGTTACTTTGATCTTTCTCTCTGCTGTTTACAGAAGGGTCATATTCAGAAAAATACCGGTGGAAGTGGTCAAAGGTTTCGAACCCCGTAGGGCCATCGTTGACAAAAAGCTGTTTTATCTCTCCATAATACTAACTCTGGTTGTTCTTGTTCTCTTTTCTCTTCAGAAACCACTTGGACTTGAAAGTTTCGAGGTTGCTCTTCTTGCTGGCTTCCTCTCGCTTGCCTTCTTAAATAAAAAAGATATAGAGGATGTGTTCAAAGAGATCGAATGGGGCGTTATCTTTTTCTTCATAGGTCTTTTCCTTGTCGTTGGTGCCCTTGAAGAGGCCGGTGTTCTCGAAAAAATATCAGAACTCGTCATCAGGCTTTCAAAAGGGAAAATGGAAGGCACCCTGATATCAATTCTGGGAATATCTGGGTTGAGTTCCGCTTTCGTTGACAACATACCGTTCACTGCCACCATGATTCCAGTGATAAAGAAACTCGCGGTTCTGGCTCCGGAAACGTTTTCTGATCTGAGGCCCCTCTGGTGGGCTCTTTCTCTGGGAGCGTGTCTCGGAGGAAACGGAACTCTGATCGGTGCATCCGCGAATGTGGTAGGAACCTCTCTCATAGCAGACAGAAAGCATATAACCTTCTGGGAGTATTTCAAGATAGGTTTTCCCGTGCTCATACTCAGTCTTCTGGTGTCAGGAGTCTATTTGTTGATCAGATATTGAGGTGAGATCATGAAAGTGAAAGACGTCTGCAAATTGATTTCTCTGAAGCCCACAGTTGTAGAAGAAGACACTCCTATAGAAGAAATCGTCGACAGGATACTGGAGGATCCCGTCACGAGAACCGTTTATGTTGCGAGAGACAACAAACTCGTTGGAATGATCCCTGTCATGCACCTTTTGAAAGTTTCTGGTTTTCACTTTTTCGGGTTCATTCCAAAGGAAGAGCTCATTCGCTCCTCGATGAAAAGATTGATAGCAAAGAACGCATCTGAGATAATGTTGGATCCCGTGTACGTTCACATGGATACAACATTGGAAGAAGCCTTGAAGCTGATGATCGACAACAATATACAGGAGATGCCGGTTGTCGATGAAAAGGGAGAGATAGTGGGAGATCTCAACTCTCTCGAAATTCTTCTCGCTTTGTGGAAAGGGCGGGAGAAATGATTATAGGAAATTGCCTGATACTGAAAGATTTCTCTTCTGAACCTTTTTTTGGAGCCGTAGAAATCGAAAACGGCACGATAAAACGAGTGATACAGGGAGAAGTGGAGGTCGATCTGGATCTCTCCGGTAAACTCGTCATGCCGGCTCTTTTCAACACGCACACTCACGCGCCGATGACTCTTCTGAGAGGAGTCGCGGAAGATCTCAGTTTCGAAGAGTGGCTCTTCTCTAAGGTGCTTCCCATAGAAGACAGATTGACAGAGAAGATGACCTACTACGGTACGATCCTTGCCCAGATGGAAATGGCAAGACATGGTATCGCCGGCTTTGTCGATATGTACTTTCATGAGGAGTGGATTGCAAAGGCAGTCAGAGATTTTGGAATGAGGGCCCTTTTGACACGGGGACTTGTGGACAGTAATGGGGACGATGGAGGACGACTCGAGGAGAATTTGAAGCTCTACAACGATTGGAACGGTTTTGAGGGGAGGATCTTCGTTGGATTCGGTCCTCACTCACCTTACCTTTGTTCTGAAAAATACCTGAAGAGAGTCTTCGACACTGCGAAGTCTCTGAACGCCCCAGTGACGATTCATCTCTATGAAACCTCCAAAGAAGAGTATGATCTGGAGGACATTTTGAACATTGGGTTGAAAGAAGTGAAGACCATCGCAGCTCATTGTGTTCATCTTCCCGAGAGATATTTCGGTGTTCTGAAAGATGTTCCGTTTTTCGTTTCTCACAATCCTGCGAGCAATTTGAAACTCGGAAACGGAATAGCACCTGTTCAGAGAATGATAGAGCATGGGATGAAGGTCACCCTCGGCACGGATGGAGCGGCGAGCAACAACTCTCTGAATCTGTTCTTCGAAATGAGGCTCGCGAGTCTTCTTCAGAAAGCGCAGAATCCACGCAATTTGGATGTGAACACATGTTTGAAAATGGCAACTTACGATGGAGCCCAAGCGATGGGATTCAAAAGCGGAAAGATTGAAGAAGACTGGAACGCTGATCTTGTGGTAATAGATCTCGATCTTCCCGAAATGTTTCCAGTTCGGAACATAAAGAACCACCTCGTTCACGCTTTCAGCGGTGAAGTTTTCGCCACGATGGTCGCTGGAAAATGGATCTACTTCGATGGAGAGTACCTGACCATAGATTCAGAAGAAGTGAAAAGAGAGCTGGCCCGTATAGAAAAAGAACTCTACTCTTCCTGAAGCACTCTCTTTATTCTTTCTTCGAGCGTTTCTATTCTTCTCTTCATATCCTCCAGAGACCTCAATATCTCTTTGAGATAGAGTTTTCCCTGTGGGGTGATCCTGTAAATCTTTCTTGGGGGGCTGACCGTTGTATCCCATTCGGTGCTGAGAAGCCCACTCTCTTCGAGATCGGCGAGTACACGGTAAATGTTGCCCATGTGACCGATTCCAGGTATCTCAATACCAAACTCTGCGAGCCTCTCTGCGAGCTCGTATCCATGAGAAGGTTTCTCCGCTACGAGTAAAAGGATGGTACTGGCAAGCCACCAACCTCGGAATCCTCTCCCGCCTCTGTGTCTCATCCTGCGCTCACCTTCCTCGCAACGCACCACAGTCTTCTACTGTAGCTGGTCAGAGGTGACTTGCTGAGGAGATCTTCATAAAAAGAAAACACAAAACCCGTTTCACTCAGTGCAGACGCGATTTCTTTCACTCTGTAGCCTCTTTCTCTGTGTATCTCATCGAACCTTTCCCACAGCCCCTCTTCTTTTCTCTCGAAAACAGTCACGTAGAAGGTGGCAACAGATTCCTCCAGATCGAACTCTATAGTTTGAACTTCGAAGATATCCTTTCCATCCTGCTGAATGTACACGGGGCCTTCCTGATTGGCCATCAAAAGTCCATAAACGGTGTTCATATCGAAAAGAAACGCTCCACCTGTTTTCAAAGCTTCATGAACTTTCTCAAAAGTTTTCTTCAAATCTTTGTACTCCAGTAGATAGTTGAGACTGTCAAACCAGCAGGTGACGATATCAAATTCTTCGTGAAAATCGAGTTCTCTCATGTCTTTTTTCAAAAAAATCACAGGTACGCTTTCTTCCTTTGCCCTTTCTCTGGCAAAATTCAGCATCTCGGGTGAAAGATCAACTCCCACCACTTCGAAACCCTGCTTAGCGATTTCCACAGCGAATGTTCCTTCTCCACAGGCCACATCCAGCACTTTTTTTCCTCGAATATGAAAGTTTTCCAGAATCTTGGTGAAATTTTTCGCTATTCTTCTCGAGAACGATGTGTACGGCCCCTTGTGAAAAACTCGTGCGAATCGCTTGTAAATATTTCCCACCTCCCGTGTTTCTGTAAAATCATAACATATCCTCGCATGATAAAATCTTTCGGGAGGGTGAAACGATGCTGAACATATATCTGAAGTCCAAAATTCACATGGCTACGATCACGAGAAAAGAAGTTTACTACGAAGGAAGCATAGAGATAGACGAAGAGCTGATGGAAAAAGCGGGCATCAGCGAGGGAGAGCTCGTACTGGTGGTGAACGTCAACAACGCCCAGAGATTCGTAACGTACGTCATAAAGGGAAAGAGGGGAAGTCGTGAGATAAACCTCTACGGTGCAGCTGCAAGGCTCGGTGAAGAAGGTGACAGGGTGATCATCATGGCTTTCACCTTCAGTGACAAACCTGTGAAAGCGAAAACGATCGTTCTAAACGAGAAAAACGAAATCGTTCAGGAGAAATAAAAGTCATGAGAATGGAAGTCACCAGGGAGAATTTCTACAGAAGGCTGGACAAATTTCTGAGGAACCAGCTGAAAGACGTACCCCTTTCGGTGATATACAAACTCATCAGAAAGGGAAAGGTGTATGTCAACAAAAAGCGCGTGAAGGATCCTTCTTTCGAACTGGAAGAAGGAGACGTGGTAGAGCTCCGGTATGTGAATCTGGAAAATCTTCCGAAGAGATCTGAGAAGAAAGACCTCACACCAGTTCCCATGAAACTCGACGTGCTCTACGAAGACGATCACTACCTTGTGCTGAACAAGCCGCCGAACATAGCCATACATCCGGGAAAAGGTGTTCATGTTGCGACGTTGATCGAGGGACTCCTTCACTACGGTCAGGAAAAGGGGTTTTCACCGTTTCTCGTTCACAGACTCGACAAGGACACCTCCGGGCTTCTTGTTGTCGCCAAAAACAGAGAGGCCGCGAGGATTCTCACGGAACTGTTCAAGGGCAGAAACATAGAGAAAGAATACGTCACGCTCGTGAGGGGAGTTCCAGAGAACAACATGAAACTCACCATTCCTCTCGATGGGCAGGAAGCAGTCTCTGAAATCGTTTCAGTGAAACCTCTGAAGGATGTTTCGCTTCTCCGGGTGAAGATACACACGGGTAGAAAGCACCAGATAAGAAGACATCTCTCGCAAATAGGTTTTCCCGTTGTGGGAGACGACACCTACGGTGACAGACATTTCAACATAGAGTTTCGAAAGAGATACGGTTTAAAAAGACAGTTCCTCCACAGCTATAGAATGAAGTTCATCGATCCGTGGACCGAGGAGGAAAAGGACTTCAGGGCACCTCTTCCAGATGATCTTCTCAGCGTTCTGAACCTTTTAAAAGAGAGGAGTGATGAATGGTTAGAAGAATTTCTTTCCTGATTCTCATTCTCTCGTCTCTTCTTCTGTTTTCTAAGGAAGTGCTCTTCAACACTTACAACAACACTGGCATCGTTTCGTTGACGAACAGAACTTTCCCTTTTGAAAATTCGCGCGACCTGGAGCCCTTCAAAGCCTCTCTCGAGACAATTTACACTCCTCCGAAGGTTCGAGGTATCACCATTGATCTTCCAGACAGCACGGCCCTTGTCTTGAGCAACGGTGTGACGATCGGAGTCGATGTGGGGGATATCCGAATTCCCGAGGATGTTTTCGCCGAGCTTCTTGACAGCACAGATCTCACGTTCGTTTACGACGCATTTCCCATTGAAGTCTTTTCACGCGACAGGGTCGTTGTAAAGGGATCTATTACAAAAGAGAAGCTCGAGTACTATCTTTCCTTCTTCTTCAAAAAATTTGAGGTTCCAAGGAGAATAGAAGGCACCATAGACGTCACTCCAAAGCCTCCTGAGGTGAGATATTCAAAGGTGTGGCATCCTCTTATCGGAACGGTGATCTTTCTGAATGTGACTGACGATTCTACCTTCGTCACACTCTGGAATGGAAGGGAAGGCAAATTGTGGTACCAAACCACGGAAGCCACGAGGCTCGAAGTAGAAGTGGTGGACTCTCTGGGACAATCCACCAGTCTCTCATTCGAAGCTCTTCCTGTTTCTTTCGCGGAAAGATCGTACCAATCTTCTGTTGAGTTCGGCCAAAGCCTCATTCTACCACCTCTTGTGAACTGGTTTCTTCCATCAACTGGAGAAAAGATCACTGTGTTTTCTCCAGAATTTCCTGGTGTCTATCACCTTATCGGTTGCGATGAATCCGGAAACTTTTTGAGAATGGAGATCGATGTGAGAGACACCACTCCTCCACTCGTTCTCTCTCCGGAGAAGATAGAAGACGCTTCTTCTTTTCGAGTTGAATACATCTGCGATGGAAGAGAAGTCCAGAAGATACCAGATGGGCATCACGTTGTCTTTGTGAAGGCTACGGATACTTTCGGTAACACGAGTACCGCTTTCTTTGTGGTGAACAGACCGCACAGAGTGATTGTGAGAGAAAGGCCCGTTCCCGTGTATCTGGGACCAAAAAGGAAAATCCAGATCGGCGGACTCTCCCTGAAAGGGAGTTTGATCTTCGGCTGGACTAGGGAAGAAGTCGAGGTGATGATGGGTGAAGAAGTTTACAAACTTGAGAAATAGTCTTTTTCTCATTTTTCTGGTGAGTTCTGTTGTTCTCATCGTGTTCTTTCTTCCAGAAAGGGTGGCTTATGACAGGAAAGGGATGGAATTTTCCTTTCTGTTCGACGACATGATCGATGGAAAGCGAGTGGTTCTCTTTGACCTTTCGAGCAGAAAAGATTTGCCACCGGAAGCCGAGATCGTGATTCTCAAAGGTGAACCTCTCTTCTGGGAACCTCAAGAGTTGGCAGAGAAATTGAAAGGAAAATGGCTTGGGATTGTAGAGTTCGATCCATCTTACGATTTCGCAAGAAAAGTCGTGCTTTTGAAGAAAGACGGCCTCTTCTTTCGTGTTCACACGGTGAAACCCGAAGAGATAGAAAAGCTAAATCTGGACGAAGAAGCGCTGTTTCACAGGTACAAAAGAGCCGTTCTTGAACGAAGTGTGGAGGTTCTCTGGATAAGGGACATAGACGAAAAAGAGTTCCTCGTTCAGAGGCTTTCCAGTTATTTCAAAGGAAAAGTTGTACCGTTTCCGGCTCCTCCAGAATCTGAACCGCCTTTCCCGAAGTGGATCTTCTTGATACCTCCCATTCTTATGATAATCTCTCTGAACCCTCTGCTTCTATCTATAGTTCTCGTTTTGCCTTTTTCAAGGGAATGGTTCGTGTCTCTCCTTTTTGTTTCCGGTACACTGGCGGCGTATTTTGTGCCGAAAAAGAAATGGTTGAAAGTGTTGAGTTTTCTCTTTCTGTCGATCTCTCTGTCTCTGAGTCTCAGCGATCTGTACCACCTCAACGGTATCCTGGACTTCCGCGGAGTGAAACTTTCACTCGTGCTTCTTCCCGGGCTTCTCTTTCTTTCAGGACTTTGGAAGAACAGAAGAAACTGGAAAAAGTACCTGCCTCTCCTTTTCCTTGCCATTCCTGTGGGTTTCTATTATCTTATGCGTTCGGGAAATTCGGGATGGGTGCTGGAAGTTGAAAGAAAGTTCAGAGACTGGCTGGAGAGTGTTTTGATGGTTCGGCCCCGTTTCAAGGAAATTGTGTGCTACCCGTTTTTCTGGTTGGAAGGATTCAGAGAATACGATTTTCTCAGAGAGAGTTTTGGCAGCGTTGCACTCGTTTCGATGTTCAACACGTTCTGTCATGTTAAAACGCCTCTGGTGGTTTCTATCTACAGAAGCGCTCTTGGCCTTGCTATAGGATATGCCGTGTTCTTGTTTCTGAAGATATTTCTAAACCGCTTTTTAACTTCCAAATAATTTGCAATTCACAAACGGCTGTTATATTCTACGCATAAAGATGCAAAAAGAAAAACCCCTCTGTCCCCGGGGACAGAAAGGATTGTTTTTTTTGATTTTTACTGGCCCAAACAACTTTATTTCGTGTCTTGGGATATTGATTATACCACAATGATTTTTTATGTTCAAGAGGAGGTGTTGTTATGACGATTGAGACCATCAAAAGAATCATCGAAGAGGAGAATGTTCGATTCATCAGGCTGCAATTCACCGACATCAACGGAATCTTGAAGAATTTAGAGATAACGCCGGATGTTTTTCTCGAATCCTGGGAAGACGGCATCATGTTCGACGGTTCATCCATCGAGGGTTTTGTGAGAATCGAAGAGTCTGATATGTACCTCAAACCCGTCCTCGATACTTTCGCTGTTCTTCCATGGACGGTCGACGGTGCAAAGAGTGCAAGGGTCATCTGTGATGTTTACACCCCTGATGGTAAGCCTTTTGAGGGAGATCCCAGATACAGACTCAGAAGAATGATTGAAAAAGCAGAACAACTGGGTTACACACCGTATGCGGGCCCCGAGATGGAATTTTTCATCCTTCCCATCAACGAAAAAGGAGAACCTGTTCCTGAGTTTCTCGATCATGGAGGTTATTTTGATCTTCTGCCGCTCAGCAAAGTTGAAGAGATCAGAAGGGATATCGCAATAGCCCTCGAAAAGATGGGGATTATTGTTGAAGCAACCCATCACGAAGTTGCTCCCTCCCAGCACGAGGTGGACTTCAGGTACGACACTTTCCTGAGAACCGCTGACAATGCCCAGACTGTGAAACTCGTCATCAAAACAATGGCAATCTTCCACGGTTATCATGCAACTTTCATGCCCAAACCTTTCCACGGTGTGAACGGATCGGGAATGCATGTTCACATGAGTCTTTTCAGGGGGGACAAAAATATCTTCTACGATCCCGATGATCCTCTTGGGCTTTCTAAAGAACTAAGATACTTCGTTGGTGGTATATTGAAGCACGCCAAAGCCCTCGCGGCCGTCACGAATCCTACGATAAATAGCTACAAGAGACTCGTTCCCGGTTACGAAGCGCCTGTTTACATCTCCTGGTCAGTTGGAAACAGAAGCGCCCTCATCAGAATTCCAAAGGCAAGGGGGAAAGCAACAAGATTGGAGTACAGATCACCCGATCCATCCTGTAACATCTATCTTGCCTTCGCAGCTATCCTTGCGGCAGGTCTGGACGGTATCATCAACAAGATCGAACCTCCCGCGCCGGTTGAAGAAAACATTTACCACATGACGTCTGAGAGAAGAGAAGAACTCAACATAGAATCGCTTCCAGGATCACTGAAAGAGGCTGTCGAAGAACTCAAGAAAGACGATGTTATAATAGATGCACTGGGAGAACACATATTCGAAAAGCTTGTGGAGGCTGCCGAAAAGGATTGGAAGGAATTCAGCACCTACGTTACAAACTGGGAACTGCAGCGCTACTTGTATCTCTGATCGTAAGTGTTTTCGCAGGAATCCTCGAAACAGAGAGGATAGAGCTCAATGTGAATCCTTTGAGAGGAACGATCAACGAGGGTGTCATCACCCTCGTTGATTCTTTGAAAAGAGAAGTCGTCGCGGTGGATGCGCTTTCAAAGAGAGTAACAGCGCGTTTCACAGGTTTTTCCTACCCCGTCTGGGGCATGTATCTCGAAGGGAATTTCTACGTTACTGATATGTTCGAGGGAAAGTTCATTGAACTCACTCCTTCGGGAAAGAGAAAGAGAGAAATTCTTCTTGGTGGGGATCCCACGGTCTTTCTTTACCACAACGGTGTTTTTTACATTTCGTTGTTTTCCCAGGGAACGCTCGTTGGAGTGGATCTACGTTCCTTCAAAGTTGTGGAAAGGTACAGAACAGGAGTTTCAAGCACCTATTTCGTTCCAACTTCGAAAGGAATCGCCTACCTTTGTTACTGGAGAAATGAAGACGATCCCGATGTGATTTACCTCAGGTACGGCAGCATGACCTCTGTTCGTCTGGGACTCTCCCGTCCTTTGCGCTACGTGGAAGGTTCAAGCGGTGATTACGTCCTTGACTACCGAAACGGCTGGCTCGTGAAACTGGTGAACGGGAAAGTGGTGTGGGAGAAAAACCTTCCTGATTTTGCTTACGGTATTTCCTTCTATGGTCCCGATCTTGCAGTTGCCAGTCTTGTCTCTCCCGTTATATCTGTGGTGGATAGAAACGGCAGTGTAAGACAAATCAACGTGCCGCACCCTGTGCTCTACCTCGAGGAGATAGGAAACTATCTGGTGGCACTTTCTGTGGAAGCGGAAGAGATATATCTAATAAAAAACGATAGAGTCGTTCAAACGGTTAAAACGGGAAAGTATCCTCTGAAGATTTTCAAGATCTCAGAAAAAGAATTCGCTGTTCTCTGCACCGATTCTGGAGAACTCATATTCTACACAGTCTATTGAGTCTTCACTTGGACTATTAGATTCACCAACTACATTTTCCCAAGATTTCACCCCGCTATTCCACTATCATCTTACTGCAAAGCTTCATCCTCAACCCATTGATTTCGAGAGTGACTCTCAAGAAGTACGCTTGATAAAAACCTTCAGGCTTTTCAGGAGGTACCCCGATCAGCGAATAATCGGTTTCTTCCACGCCACGCCTAAGCCACACCGTCTTTCTGAAATCTCTGCTCTTCGATCTTGCAAACCACAGTTCCGCGTCTACAATTTCCGGGATCTTTTCAACGAGTATTTTACCGCCCTCGTAGGAAAATTCCACCTTCGGTAGTTTGGGATACATCTTGAAGAACGAAGAGAGAGTCTCTATTATCTCCTTCACATTCTTCAGGTTGTGAGGATCGTTCGGGGAGTAGAAGAGAAAGGTTTCGCCCGGGAGGTCGTCCACGTAGAGGTTCGCCGAATCCACGGTCCAGTATTCATCGTTGGTGCCAAGCACGAGGATTTTTGGAAGAGAGAGTCTCAATCTCATAGCGTAAGGATCGACTATTTCAAGGAGCCTTTTTCCCAGATCACTTTCGAGAATTTCGAAGAGCCCTCTTTCCTGATAATCTTTGAGTTTTTCGCTGTAAGTGCTGTAGTACTCCTTTTGATGCAAGAGCTGGGCTTCTATGTTCAGATTGTCGTACACCATAGGAGCGATGGCGAAAACACGCGGGTCAAAGATCGCCGTAAGATACGTGGTCCACCCTCTTTTGGAAGCCCCTGAAACCATGAAGCCTTTGATTTCTATGCCTTTTTTCTCAAGGAAATCCTGCGCTGTGTCCATGGCCTTTATCACACCGTACGTCATGGGAACAAGGAGAGGAAGAAACGGATCTGGGTTCTCAAGGAACATTTTGAACGTTTCTGCGATCAGGGCATCTTCTCTGAGCCCGAAAATCGGCTGATTCGGAACGTCCCCCACAACTATGAAAGATGCTTCGAATTCTTTCGCCACCCACAGATTCTCTTTTACGTCTTCCAGAAACGAATCGTAATAGCGTTCGTTTTCTTCCTTTCTGCTTCCTCCTGTTATGAAGAAAAACGCCCTGTCTTTGTAATTCAAGTTTGACGGAAGGATTATGCCCACTCTGTGGAACCACTGGATGTTCTGCCAGTTCATGCCGTAGGATTTCAGTATGTATATCTCGTCGCCGTCCTGGGTTGTGGTTGCAATGATCGTCTCGTAGACAGGATTTCCCCTTGCACGAACAAGAAGATCCAGAGGATGTATCGCAAGCACCATGACCGGAAGGATCAAAAGAATTGCCAGAAATCTTTTCATGTTATCTCCCCCTCCAGTTATAAATTTTACACTGTTTTTTCATTTTTCTTTTACTACTGGACGTAGAATGCACAGGGAGGTGATAGAATGAAGGCGATCTTTCCTGTTATTCTCGCTCTTCTATTCCTTTCTGGATGCTTCCAGATGATGCCGGCTCTGCCCGAGGAAAAAATCTACGCCCTGGTGGCAACCGGGGAAGGTCTGGAAGTGTTCGACGTCACAGCCACCCCCGTTAGTATTTCTTTTGTTTCTCTCCCGAACAGCGCTCTCGATGTTGAAGTTTCGGGACGGTACGCGTTCCTCGCAGGCGGTCAGAGCGGAATCCTCGTTTTCGACATGAACGATCCTGAAAATCCCGTCCAGTTGAATCAGCTGAACACCCACTACGCTTACGGGGTGGAGCTATCCGGTGATTATCTCTACGTGGCGGACTGGACGAACGGTCTTCTGGTCTACAACGTAACCGATCTTCCTTCTCCTGTGCTGGTTGCAAAACTCGAAGAAGCGGACTGGGCGGAAAAGGTACACGTTTCAGGAGACCGCGCTTACGTGGCCTGTTACAATGAAGGTTTGAAGGTGGTGGATGTTTCAAATCCGGCAAATCCTGTATTTCTCGAAAGAGTGAATCTTGGAACGGTGAAAAGTGTCTTCGGGTCAGATGAGAGGATCTACGCCGTTGTCTACGATGAAGGGGTATCGATCATCGATGCGAACGATCTCTCTCAAATTCTGGGGACCTACGAATCGCAGACACCCTACGATGTGATCGTTTCAGATAGTGTGCTGTATCTTGCAGACTACGCGTTCGGTGTTCAAACAGTTGACGTTTCAGATCCTGGGAACCCGTTCGTCCTCGATCACATACCAACGAGTGGAGGAAAGGCCCAGAGTCTGTGTCTTCATGAAGGATTTCTTTACATTGCAGACTTCAACGGATATCTGACTGTGGTGGATGTGGGAGATCCTTCGCACCTGAATGAGGTTTTCAACGTTGTCACCCAGGGTTCGGCGAACGCTGTGTCCTTGCTGGCACAATGATCTGCATGGGAAGGCCGTGTTCATCCAGTGGAGGATCTTCCGGTATCGTCTCAAGAGGAAACTGCTGAGTCAGTGCAAGAACGAGTGAATCGAGCACATCGTGGATATAGATTTTGTGCTCTCTGCAGATTTTCTGCAGATTTTCCACATCGAAGACCAGATGTTTTCTCAAGGCCTTGATTCTCTGGTTCAAACCTTCTCTGGTGTGTTTCGATTCCATCATTTTGCTTGATATCCTCAGAAAACACAGCTCGGGATGGGATTCTCTGATCTGATCGGAAAGATCTGGATGGCTTCTAAAGAAAACGTCAACCTCTCTCACTTTCTCCACTATGTGCCAGAACTGAACAGGAAATCCTTTCCCCTGGCATTCTCTGTTGACTCTCAGTGCATCCTCGTAGCTTTCCTGATAAACGGCCGCTCTGCACGGGACTGTAAAAACACTTGCAGCTCTCTTTGAAAGGATTTTTCTGGCTAGTTTGTCGCACTCTCTTTCGCCTTTTTTCGGAAGACCGATGGGGATATCGACGAGTGTGGGAAAGCCCAGGAACCTGAAGTGTTCCATGAATCCTATCTCGAGAACTCTGTCTCTCTCCACTATCGAATACACCCATCCTCTTTTCGCACCATCAACTCCAATTGTGATCATCGTGTACATTATACACAGGAGGGAGGGTAATATGGTCTTCGACCCGGTACAAAGAGCCATGGAGATGGAATCGCTTGTCATGAACGGTGAAAAGCGAAAATACTATAGATTCAGATACTCTCTTTACTACGGAGGAATCGTTACAGCGGATACTGTAGGATGCGAGTTTCTCTGTGCCTACTGCTGGAACTACTTCAGAAACCTCAGGCCCAAGCGTGCAGGGGATTTTCTCTCACCAGAGGAAGTAGCAGAAAGACTTCTTGAGATCTCAAAGAAAAGAAAGTGTGATCTTTTCAGGATCAGCGGGGCGGAACCAATCCTTGGAAGAAGATCCGCCGAACACGTGAGAAGAGTCGTAGAACTTGTGAACGGCACATTCATTTTGGAGACGAACGGTCTGATGTTCGGGTTCGATCCTTCTCTTGTGGATCTTTTTGTGAATCTCAACGTTTTAATCAGAGTGAGCGTGAAAGGCTGGGATGAAGAAAGTTTTGAGAAAATCACAGGAGCAAGCGGTGAGTACTTCCGCTACCAGCTGAAAGCACTGGAGCATCTCCACGAAAAGGTCCATTTCTGGGTCGCTATTGTCTACGATCTTTTCAGAGAAAAAGGACTGAAAGAGCTCGAAAAAAGACTCCCCATTCCGTGCAGGATCGAGAAAGAGTATCTGGAAATGTATCCGTTCGTTGTGGAAAATCTGAGAAAAAGAGGGATTTTGATCGACGGTTAAAGACCTTGTTTTAGAAACTGTTCTACTTCTTCTCGAGAAGGTACAGAACTTTGAGCTCCCAACCCTGTTATCGATATGGCCGCCGCTGCCATCCCAAAGATTACCGCCTCTTCGGGACTTTTTCCCTCAGACAGAGCAACGGCGAAGGCCCCGTTGAACACGTCCCCTGCCGCTGTTGTATCCACAGCCTTTACTTTGAAGGCTGGAAAGTGTTTCTTTTCATTTTTGTTCACAAGAAGTACTCCCTTGTCGCCGAGTTTAACTATCACATTCTTAACACCGAGTTCCAGAAACTTCTCAGCGGCTTTTTCAACCGTCAAAAACTCACTGAAGTAATCTTTTGATAGAGATTCGATCTCTTCTTCATTCGGTGTGAGATAGTCCACGTACTGGAAGATCTCTTCGTTTGTTCCCTGTGCGGGTGCGGGGTCAAAGATCACAATTCCATTGAATCTTTTCGCACATTCCAGGGTGGTTTCAAAAGGAATTTCGTTTTGAAGGAGAAGAATAATACTTTCAGAGAGCATATTCCAATCAATCAAATCTTTTTTCAGTTCGGTGTTCGCTCCAGGAAAGATGATGATCCTGTTTTGTCCTGTTTTATCAACCTCTATGAACGCTCTTCCTGTAGGAACACTAACTCTTATATATCCAGTTATTCCGAGTTTTTCGAAGTTTTCTATGAGCAGATCAGAATAATCATCGTTTCCAATGCACGTTACAAAACAGCATCCTTTCTCTCCAATTTTTGCGACTGTTACAGCCTGATTCGCTCCTTTTCCACCCGGAAAAACGTTCATCTCTATCGCTTTCTGGGTTTCACCAGGTTTCGTGAAGTGATCAACCTTCAGAACGATATCTATGTTTGAACTCCCCACGACGGAAATCACCTTCATCCCTCCTGAGAGTTTTTCGAAAATATGGTAACATAGATGAACGAAGGGAGGGATCCGAGTGAAAAAAGGTCTGATCGTACTGATAGTGATACTCGTACTGATAGTTGTCATTATTGGAACAACTGTGGGATACTACAACTACCTTGTTTCCCTTGATCAGGAAGTCCAGGAAAAGTACAGCCAGATCCAGAATCAGCTTCAAAGAAGGGCAGATCTCATTCCAAATCTCGTTGAAACTGTAAAGGGCTACGCCGCGCATGAAAAAGAGATACTCGAAGAAATAGCGAACGCCAGAGCTAAGTTGATAGGTGCGAAAACTCCTCAGGAAAGTGCTCAGGCCGATGCAGAGCTTTCTTCTGCCCTTTCGAGACTACTTGCCATAGCCGAGAACTATCCCACTCTAAAAGCGGATGCCAATTTCCGACAGCTTATGGATGAACTCGCCGGAACAGAGAACAGAATCGCCGTTGCAAGGAGGGACTACAACGAAGCGGTGAAGAAATACAACACCGCTATAAAGAAATTTCCCGGTGTGATCTTCGCGAAGATGTTCGGATTTGAAGAGAAGCAGTACTTTGAGGCGAAACCGGGAGCCGAGGAAGTTCCTGAGGTGAAATTCTGATGAGAAAAATTTTTCTGTTGATTTTCGTTGTTGCATTTGCTCTCTTGTTTTCTGTTGAGTTTCCAAAGCCGACCCCGTACAAGTACGTGAATGACTACGTAGGTGTTCTCGATAAAACTACCGTGGAAAAGATCATCTCCGTTGGAAAAGATCTGGAAGACAAAACGACGGCCCAGGTGGTGGTTGTCGTTGTACCTTCCCTCTCCGGCCTCACGGTCGAGGAGTATGCGAACCGGCTTTTCAGAGAGTGGGGAATAGGACGGAAAGAGAAGAACAACGGCGTGCTGTTCCTCGTTGCCATGAACGACAGAAAGGTGAGAATAGAAGTTGGTTACGGTCTGGAAGGTGCCATTCCAGATGGGAAAGCGGGACGGATCCTAGACGAATACGTGATTCCCTATTTCAAAAACGGAGAGTACTCGAAAGGGATCTATTACGGCTACCTTGCCATCGCGAACGAAGTGGCGAAAGAGTACGGATTGGAACTCACCGGGACTTCTGATCTTCCTGAAAGAGGAACGGACATCAGCGGTATTTCGATCATAATCATCGTCATCGCGTTCATCATCTTCTCTTCCATCGTGGGAAGGGGAGGGTATTGGTACAGGGGTCCAAGATTTCCCAGGGGATTCGGAGGTCCTGGTCCTAGAGATGGATCAGGAGGTTTTGGGGGATTCGGTGGAGGATCTTCCGGCGGTGGAGGCGCTTCGAGGGGATGGTGAAAAGCCCTGGCATTGCCAGGGCTTCATTTTTCTATTTCTTCGATCTGTTTTGCCACGAAACCCACGATCTCTCTTATGTAATCCCTCGAGAATTTGAGCTCTATTCCCGCGGTTTTATAAACCTCGTCCACCGGCATCGAACATCCCACGGATAAAAATCTTTGATAGTCTTTCAGTGCTTTTTCTGGATCTTCTATGTAGTTCCTATAAATTGCCAGGGCTCCTATCTGTGCTATACCGTATTCGATGTAGTAGAACGGAACCTCGAAGATGTGAAGCTGAAAGAACCACCTCGTTTTCTTTTCTTCGTCCAGATCGTTCCAGTCTACTCCCGGGTTGAACCTGTCCATCAGGTAAGCAAAGTATTCGTCCCTTTCTTTTGGTGTGTGATCTGGGTTGGTGTAGATCCAGTGCTGGAAGGCGTCCACGGTCATGCACCACGGCAAAAAGTAGAGTGTACCTTCGAGCTCTTCGATCTTTGCCTTTTTCAGATCTTCAGGGTCGGTGTAGAACTCGTCCCAATATTCCATGGAGATGAGCTCCATGGACATCGAAGCAAGCTCTGCAACTTCCATTCTATGCGGTCTGTAAAAGACTGGAAGGCTCAGCGTTTCAAACGAGTGCATCGAATGTCCCAGTTCGTGAAAGATCGTTCTCACATCTCCGGGCTGTCCCACCGCGTTCATGAAGATGAAGGGAGCTCCCGTCTTTGGAAGCGTGTGGTTGTATCCACCAGGAGCTTTTCCTTTTCTGTTTTCAAGGTCGAGGAGATTCTTTTCCCTCATGAGACGAAATCTTTCCGCGAAGGTGGAGTTCAACCTTTTGAGTGCTCTCTCGGTTTTTTCCATGAATTCTTCCACTGAGGAGAAAGGTTTCAAGATCTTTCCATCCACATCTACCGCTGTATCCCAGGGTCTGACGCTTTCAATTCCCAGTTTTTTCTGCCTGACCTTTGTTCTTTCCACCAGATAGGGAACGACTTCTTTTTCCACCGCTTCGTGGAAACGGTACAGGTCTTCCGGAGTGTATTCGAACCTGCTCTTAAGTCTGTGCATGTAATCTCTGTAGTTGGAAAAACCCACGTTCAGGGCCTGCTGGTGCCTGATTTCTTTGAGTTCGTCGAAGAGTTTGTTGAGCTTGTCCCTGACTTCCCAGATTCCTTCGTACCTTTTCCTCCAGGCGAGTTCCCTCGTAGATCTGTCGGGATCTCTCAAGTACACAGAAAGCTGCTGGAGCGTCTTTTTCTCTCCTTTGAAGTCGACTTCAATGTTTCCCACGATCGTGCCGTAGTTTCTGGAGAGGATGCTCTCTTTCACCTGAAGAGGAACGTTTTCCTCTCTGAACAGTTCCACATCGTTTTTGATCACCTTTATCATGTGTTCGTAACCACGCGGAGCAAAGTGTTCGTTTTCTACGATTTTCTCTTTTATCCTCTGTTCGTAAGGCTTGAGTTTTGCTACGATCTCTTTTTGAAACTCCTCGTAAGCTTTTGCGTACTCTTCTTTGTCTGCGTTCACAGTCATTTTGATGTAAAGCCAAGCGTGTTCCTCCTCAATCTGATCGAAAAAGTCCGTCACCCTGTTTATGAAACTTCTGAATTCTTCAGGGGAACTGATCTGAAAATCCAAAAGTTCTCGAACAACCGGTTCAACCTCTTCCCAGCGCATTGTACATGCCCTCCTTATTGGGGTCTACATTATTATTTTGCGGCAAGGATGCTTCGAATATTCCCAAATTAAATCAACCGTTACTTAGTTCGCATCAGGAATTAGTGTATACTTACTTAAAAAAGACACGGAGGTGCAGATACAATGAGGATACTATATCTCGACCCCTTCTCAGGGATATCTGGGGACATGTTCCTTGGCCTTCTGGTCGATCTTGGAGTGGATCCAGAAAAGATAAAATCCCGTCTTGAGAAGCTCAATGTCGAATTTGAATTTGTGGTGAAAAAAGAGAACAAAAAGGGAGTAACCGCCACAAAAGTTGACGTTGTTTTCCCTGGAAAAGAGCACCACGAGGATCACATTGTGTCGGATCATGATCACCACCATCACCACGGAAGACATCTCTCCGAGATCGTTGAAGTACTCAGCAGACTCGAAGATCCGCTGAAGGAAAAAGCGATAAGAATGTTTGAAACTCTCGCAGAAGCGGAAAGCAAGATCCACGGCCTCTCAAAAGAAAAGGTTCATTTCCACGAAGTTGGGGCCATGGACGCTGTGATAGAGATCGCGGGAGCTGTAGCCGGACTGGAGCTTCTCGGAGTGGAGAAGGTTTTCTGTGGCACCGTCAACACGGGAAGCGGTTTTGTGATGACAGAACACGGCAGATACCCGGTTCCCGCTCCAGCCACCGCTGAGCTGCTGAAAGGCATTCCGATCTATGTGGATCAGAAAGTGCGCACAGAACTGGTCACGCCGACGGGAGCTGTGATCTTGAAGAGCCTGGTTGACGAGTTCAGGACACCGATCTTGAGAGTAGAAAAAGTGGGATACGGGGCAGGGACGATGGATCTTGAAATACCGAACGTTCTGAGGGGGTATCTCGGTTACATCGAACCCTCCGAAAGAACCGGAGATGTTCTCATAGAAACGAACGTGGACGATATGAGTCCACAGCTGTTCGGTCATCTCATGGAGAGACTGTTTGAAGCGGGGGCAAAGGATGTCTTCTTCACACCCATATACATGAAGAAGAAGAACCGTCCGGCTGTCAAGGTTTCTGTTCTCTGTCACGAGTCNAAAAAAGATGAGATCCTGAAACTNCTCTTCAAAGAAAGCACCAGCATAGGTGCGAGGGTTTTCTATCCCGAAAAGGTAGAAGCGANCCGCACAGTGAAAACGGTGAAGACCGAATACGGGGAGATTCCAGTCAAGATAGCGAGTTTCGATTCGGAGATCGTGAACATCTCACCAGAGTACGAGGCTTGTAAGAAGATTGCGCAGGAAAAAGGAATTCCTCTCAAAGAAGTATACAGAGCGGTCTGCAAGAGTGTTTCGGAGGTTCAGGACGATGTTTGAGGATGTATTGAGATCTCTCGCAAGTGGTGAGATAACCATTCAAGAAGCGGAAGAGAAGATTTTGAGCAAATTTTTTGAGAAGACGGACGAGTTGATGCTCGACATGGAAAGAGACAAAAGGCAGGGATTTCCCGAAATCGTCTTTGCACTGGGGAAAACTAAGGAACAGACGATAGCCGCTGTGGAGAAGTTTTTAGAGAGAAAGGGAATCGCCTTTGTCTCCGGTCTGGACGAGGAGAAGAAGCGGGAGTTGAAAGATAGATTTTCCGATTACGTGATAAAAGAAGCTGGAAGACTCGTGGTTTTAAAGAGAGAAAATACAACTCTGGAAAAGTTGAACGGAAAAGTCGGAGTGATAACTGCTGGAACTTCCGATGTTCCCTTCGCCGAGGAGACTTCTCTCATACTCGAGGAACTCGGTGTCAGCGTTCAGAAGGTTTACGACGCGGGAGTTGCGGGGATACACAGATCTTTCTATGCGCTCAGCAAAACAAAAGATTCTGACCTTCTCATAGTCTTTGCCGGAATGGAAGGAATTCTTCCTTCTCTCATAGCTTCTCTCACAGATCTTCCGGTGATAGCCGTTCCCACACCCGTTGGTTATGGATTCGGTGGAGAGGGACTGGGAGCGCTTTCCACGATGCTTCAAACGTGTGTTCCGGGTCTTGTTGTGGTGAACATAGGGAACACCGTTGGAGCCGCAGCGGCCGCCGTGAGAATTCTAAGGAGGATAAGGAAAGATGGACAAGCTTCAGAGAATAAGCGAAGCTATTAAAAGCAGGAAAAAACTCGTCGTCATGTTCTCCGGTGGGGTCGACAGCACCCTTTTAGCGAAACTGGCACGTGAAGTGCTGGAAAAAAACGCCGTGGCACTCACGATAGACTCCCCGGTGATTCCAAGAAAAGAGATAGAAGAAGCGAAGAATCTGGCAAATCTCATTGGAATAAGACACGAATTCATCGAACTGAACGAGCTCAAGAGCAGACACCTCATAGAGAATCCTCCAGACAGGTGTTACCTGTGCAGAAAGCTGAGAGACAACATCGTAAAGAACTGGGCAAGGGAGAATGGTTTCGATGTGATAGCTGATGGGTTGAATTTTTCGGACCTTCAGGATTACAGGCCGGGAGTGAAAGCATCCACGGAAGACGGCATCTGGCATCCCTTCATAGATTTTGAAGTGACGAAGGAAGAAATAAGGGAGTACTCCAGAAAACTGGGACTTCCAACCTGGGACAAACCCGCCATGGCCTGTCTGTGTTCGAGGTTTCCTTACGGATTTGGATTGAACGAAGAGCGCGTTCGAATGGTGGAAAAAGCGGAGAATTTTCTCAGAGAGCTGGGGTTCAGAGAGGTGAGGGTGAGATTTTTCCCGTACAAAACTGCTGTTGTCGAAGTGGGAAGAGACGAGATGGAACTCCTCATGGGCAAAAGAACAGATATTGTATTGGCACTTCAGAAGATCGGTTTTTCTTTTGTGACGCTGGATCTGGAAGGTTTTGCCAGTGGAAAACTGAACAGGACGAGAGAGGGTGTGTCAAAGTAATGTTCTGGCAATGTTCCAGTAATATTAGTTTACACAATCAAGTTGTGCATAATCATAAATATTGAACAATAAAATTTAGGGTAAATTAGATAACAAAGAGTATATTGTTTAATATTAGTTTAGATTAGCAAATATTAATATCTTCTTTGTTTCGAAATCATTATTGTCATTTATTTCATTAAATAATTTTTGGAATCTCAATTCCTTCACTTGCTATCTTCAGGTATATAGAAGTGGTGGAGATGTTTGCGTGGCCCAGAAGAGCCTGAATCTTGTTCAAAGGGACCCCACGTTCAATCAGCGCTACAGCAAAAGAATGTCTAAATATGTGAGGGGTTACTTTTTTCTTTATACCCGCTTTCCTTGCGTATCTTTTGACGGCTCTCTGTATCGATCGAACGGAGGGTTTCTTCTCGAAAAAGCCGGAATTCATGAGTTCTTCCACCAGTTCCTTTGAGATGTTGATGATCCTTTCCTTGTTTCCCTTTCCCTTTATTCTTATCCTGGCAGTTTCGTTCACTGAAATATCGTGAACCGACAGATTCACAATCTCCGATACTCGCATCCCGGTATTGGCGAGCACTTTGAATATCGCTCTGTACAGAGAGTTGTCACACGCTTCGATAATACGACGGACTTCATCGAGTTCAATGGCTTTTGGTAACACTGTGTGGCGGGGAGGCTCTGCTTCGTTCCAGAAGCGCTCTTCTATGTTCAACAGTCCTCTATCCGCTTTCCAGTTCAGGTAGTTCTTCACAACGACGAGCTTGTTCCTCTGGGTAGCGGGAGTGTTCTTCGATATTGTGTTGAGATATTCCTTCCAGGTTTCTGGAGTGACGGGCTCGAACCTGGTGAATTCTCTCAGGATAGATCTGTACTGATACAGCGTCCTTTCGCTTCTTTTTTTAACCACTTTGAGGTACTCCAGGTATTCGTCCACCGAAAATCACCTTCCCAATAATTTATGTTACACTATAAATCAAAAAACGAACGGAGGGGTTCGATGTTTGAAGGAAAGCTGATGAGGCTCAGGGCCTACAGAAAAGAGGACATAGAGAAAGCCCTGGAATTCGCCAACGATCCTGAAGTGAAGAAGTGCCTCGTTCCGGGTATTCCTTTTCCGTGGAGGAAAGAAGACGAAGAAAAATGGTACCAAAGTTTGAATCCTTTCAGCACGGATTCTTACTCATTCGCTCTCGAGAAGCTGAGCGATGGAGAGTACATAGGGAGATGTAGCATTATCAAAATCGACTGGAAAAACTCTGTGGCGGAGGTCGGCATATTTCTGGGGAGGCCTTATTGGAGCCAAGGATACGGAACGGACGCTATGAGGGTACTGGTGCGGTTCATTTTCAACGAGATGAATATGAACAAGATCAAGCTCCACGTGTTCAGTTTCAACGAACGGGCAAAGAGAGTCTACGAGAAAATAGGCTTCAAAGTGGAGGGTATCTTAAGACAAGAACTTTTCAGAGAAGGAAGGTATCACGACGTTATCGTGATGGGCTTGCTGAAGAGTGAATGGAAAGACCTCACCGAAACAGATCTTTGAGTTCGACCAGTTTCACTTCTTCGGTCTCTTTTAGTCCATCGAAACCACTTCTGGAAAAGAGATAGTAAACAACGGAGAGATTATCTATTTGAAGATCCTTTAGAAAGNATGGAACTTTGCTTCTCAATCGATTCAGAACGAGAACATCTATTTTCTTGTTTGACCACTTACATTCGCCAACGTATAGGGTGTTTCCNTTTATTCCTACGATATCTATCTCTACATCCTTGCTCCACCATCTACCAGTTTTTTCTACTCCTACTTTTCGGATCATGTATTGTCGCACTATTTTTTCAAAGGTGAACGAAACGTGCTGATCAAAAGTGGTACTTATTTTTTCCAGGGCCTCATTGATCAGACCACGGTATATGAGTTCCTTGTGAGGATGAATGTATCTGAAATAAAACCTGAGATATTCATCGGACAAATGGTATCTTGGTTTTCTCTTTGGTTTTCTGCTCAGAGAAAATGGAGCTTCCTTTTCAACGAATTTCAGCTCTACCAGTCTTGAAAGATAAACGTTGATGCTTCTGATATCTATTCCAGAAACATCCGCTATTTCTGATGGCGAAGTCTTGCCCAGTGCAATAGCTTGGAGAATCGAATAATAACTCGATGGATCATGAAATTCCTCCAGTGTCAGAAACCGTCCTTCTTCCACCAGATATTCTCCTGGAGTCAGGACCTTTTCAATGAGCGCTGTTTTAAAGTCTCTATATCCCGAAAATTCACGAAGGTACAGAGGAACACCGTCTGTGACGCTGTAAGTTTTCACATAATCCTCTTCATTTTCAAAATTCAGAAACTTTATAGAATCGAAGAAATCGAGAGGAAGGATCTGGTACTGTCCCGTTCTTCTTCCATAGAGAGGGCTGTTTTGAGCAAGAGCGATCTTTTCAATCATACCAATTTGAGAACTGCAAAGGATCATTTTAACTCCAATCTTAGAGAACACTTCATCCCACCATCTTTGAAGGATACTCATGAAACTTTCGTCTTTCATAGGAATGTATTGAAATTCATCGAAAACCACCACTTTTAAACCCTCTCGTGTTTCAAAGACATTTTTTAGAAGGGAAAAAAACTCGTCCCATGTAGAAATTTTCAAGGTAACCGGGAGATTCAGAATAGGCTTTATCTCATCCAGGAATCGATTCATCAGCTGGATGCTACTTGAAAGATCCGCTGTGAGGAACAGGGCTTTTTCAAGGCAGTTTTGAAGAAGAAACGTTTTTCCCACTCGTCTCCTTCCATAGATGATCAAAAGTTCTGCTTTGTTGCTTGAAATCTTTCTTCTTAAAAACTCACATTCCCTTTCCCTGTCAATCAGCATGCCCATTTCCCCTTGAGATTCCTTACAATAAAAATTATAAATGATGATTTGCTAAATGTGAATTTAGTAAATTCAGATTTATATTTTTGGGAGGAAGACTTTGGTGTCGTAAAATGTCAATTTTACGACACCGCGATTTGAGAAACATCTACCGTTTAATTCTGGAGTGAAAAAAGCAGGTGCACGCGGTCCTCTCACCATGATATAATTTCCTGCGATTCACTTTTGTGTGGAGGGGATTGGCTTTGAAAGCGATCACCAAAAGATTCATTTTCATTTACATACCAGTTTTCGCTGCGCTGTTTTTTCTCTCAAGGATAAACTACCTGCTTTATCATACAATAATAGAGTTCTTTGCGATATTTACCGGTCTGTCGATTGGTTTAATAGCGTATGCCACACGTGGATTCAATCAAAACAGGATCTTCATAAAGTTTGGAGTCGTTTATGTTTTCGTTGCAATTGTCGACTTCCTTCATACGCTTGCGTATAAGGGTATGGGAGTTTTTCCAAACTGGACGGCAAACCAGCCCACTCAGTTTTGGATCGCAGGAAGATTGCTTGAAACACTCGGTTTTGTTCTGATCCTGTATTTTCCTAAGCTCAGCGAGAGAACATTGTTTTTTCTGTTCGGCCCTCTGACCACATTTCTGATCACATCTATCTGGACTGGAGTTTTCCCAGACTGTTTCATCGAAGGTTTCGGTTTAACAGAGTTCAAAATATCAATGGAGTACATCATAATTTTTGTTCTACTTGCGGTGCTTGTTCGAACGCTCAGAAGTAAAGATGTCTCGATCTCTACATTCCAAAAACCTCTCGTAGCTGCAATAATTCTCACGATCTTTGGAGAGCTCTCTTTCACACTGTATTCAGATGTCTGTGGTTTTTTCAATTTCCTGGGACATGTTTTCAGACTTTTCTCGTACATGGTGATTTTGAGGGGAGTGATAGTGAACGCTTTGGCGAATCCTGTTCAAGCTCTATTGTTTGAACTTTACGAAGAAAAAGAAAAACTCAAGGAAATCGCTCATCGCGATAGTTTAACAGGGCTCTTCAACAGGGCGTTTTTCAACGAATGGATTCAGGATCAAGTTCGAAAAGCGCAGTTCCAGAACGTTCCGCTGTCTTTCATAATGATCGATGTTGACAATTTCAAGCAGATCAACGACACATACGGACATTTAACCGGAGATAAGGTGCTCAGATTCGTTGCAAGATGTATTAGTGATTCGATTCGCTCTTCGGATTTTGCAGTGCGCTACGGTGGGGATGAATTTTTAGTTGTCCTTTACAACACCAGCAAACAACAAGCAGAACAGGTTGCTTCGAGGATAAGGGAGAAAATCAGAAACTCGGATGAACTGGGAGTGGATGTCGATATCAGCTACGGTGTGGCTGAACTCAAACCAGGTGACAACTATTTGAAATTCCTTCAAAAAGCGGACGAAGAGATGTATGGAATGAAGAGAGAGAAAAAGTCCTGTTGTGATTAAAAAAAAGAGGAGCCAGAGGCTCCCCGTATTGTGTTTTTTCCGCAGATTCACAGCACCATGTCCTCGAAGTTTTCCTTAATCACCGAAAGTAGATTTATGGTTTCGTTCACACTATCGAGAACAACCTTCAACTGGGAGAAGAAATTCTGTATCGAGGAGCTTATTTCTTCCGCTGTTGCTGAACTCTCTTCAGAAATTGCGAGTAGGTTCTGGATACTGTTTGTTATACCGTTGAGGTTGTCAACTTGTTGATTCAGGACATCTATGAGATCGCTGAGTTTTTGCGATATGGAAGATATAACTTCGCTGGATTCTTTGTTTCTCTCTGAACTCTCGAGGAGCTGACTCGATTGTTCCTTCATCTCTTCGAATTCAGCCTGTATAGTTTTAACGAGTTTGTCGATACCTGTGTTTATGGTCGATAGATACTCCGCTATCTTTGAAGAGGAGCTGCGACTTTCTTCGGCAAGCTTTCTGATTTCATCGGCAACCACTGCAAAACCTCTTCCGGCTTCTCCACTTCTTGCAGCTTCTATAGCAGCATTGAGTGCAAGTAAATTCGTCTGTTCAGCGATGCTCGAAACAGTTGCAGCAACCTGCATGATCATGCCAGCCTGTTCTTGGAGATTTTTTGCCTCCTCAACGAGTTTGGAGAACCTCTGGCTCATCTTCGCTATGCCGTCAGCCGATTGCTCGACATTATTTGCCGATTGAACAATGAGCGACACAGCTTCATTGAGAGATTTTATGATTTGTGTTTGTTCGGAGATGATGGATGTTATAGTTTCAACGTTTGTTGTAACCGCACTCGATATCCTTTCCGTATCATTACTTATCTGTACAGCTGTGGTGGCTATTTCATTTGAAAGTGAACTCATGGTTTCGAGCTGTTCTTTCATGGAATTCACTGCATCTACTACTTTCGACGAGTAGGCGTCTATTTCTTGAACGTCTCCCAGTATACCCACTATGATTTCCTTGGTCTTTTCTACAGCATTGTTCAGTTCAGCGGAAAGATCGGAGAACTCTTTTGGTCCACTTATCATAACTGGATTGTCAAAGTTCTTCCGAGAAACGAGTTTAAGAGATTCTTTTATAACGTTCAGACCTTTTTTGAGGTCTTTTGTGTCGAATGCCATCACAAGAGATATGAGAAAGGCGCTGAAAACGGACTTGAGCAGATTTCCGAATGGCAGAAATGTGAAGATGATGAAGATAAAAACGAAACTGAACAGTGGTATCATGAGAACATTAACCGGAACCAGAGACTTCACGAATCCTGCTCCAAGAACGATCAAACTCCTTAGTTTTTCGAATTTTCCGTATTCCTTTGTGGCTTCCACTTCTACTTCGAGGTAATTTCTACCATTGTCACTACCTTCTCTCAATACTCTGTACTTGATCGGATCGTCAAAGAACTCAGAAGCCGTTTCCATGAGTCCAAGGAAATAATTTTTGAAGTTTCGTTTTGATTCGTACCTTATCAATGCTTTGCGCGATGAAAGGAGTTTGAAGAAGATTCTCGGGGGTTTCGCTCCTTTGATCCTTCTGGTAAGAACTCTGTGTACCATATCCATAGCAGCCATGAAAGAAAGAAAACTCGTTTTCTTAAAGTATTCCGGGTAATGTTCAAAGAAGGTTTTCAGATTTTCTTTACCTGTCTTGTACCAGAGTTCTTCGTAAGTAATTCCTTTTCTCGATGCCAATTCCCGGGACATATTCACGGGGAGTTCATCGGGGACATCTTCGAGGGGATTGTAAAAAGTATCTGGAACGTTGTACTTCTTTTTCATTTCTTTTACAACGTCAGCTCCAAAAATACGTGACCAAGTTTGAAGCCATATGTTGACTACAAAACCTTTCATATTCCACCCTCCCTAAAATTTCTGTTTAAATCGCGTTCGAAGTTAAATCTATCATTTGAATTACTTCATCGACACCATTCTTGAAGAGTGCTTCGAACACGTGTTTGAAGGATATCTCTTCTCGCAGGTCCAGATTGTTTGCCAGCTCTTTTAACTTCTGTACGATGAAACCATCCAGTTTTCCATTGACAGCATCCTGTTCAATTATATCCAGTGCCTCGCGAATCTCCATGGGTTCTCGATATGGTCTTCTTTCGGTCAGTGCGGAGAAAACATCGATTATTTGAACCACTTTCTGAAGAAACAACATCTGATCACTCTTCAATCCAATTGGGTAGCCACTGCCATCGAGTCTCTCGTGATGTGCGGCACCGATCAAAGAAAAAAGTTTCAAACCAGCACGCTCAAGCATGTAATAAGTGTCCACCACGTGTCTTTTCATTATTATCATTTCATTTGCCTGAAGCCTGCCTTTCTTGTGCAAGATGTTCAGAGGTGTTTTTATCTTTCCTATATCGTGTAAAAGGGTAGCTGTGAAAATCAGTGCGGCATCCGCTTCTCCCAGAATGTCCTTCGTTAGCAGTTCTGAAACCCTTGCAGCTGCAAAAGAATGGCTTCTCGTGTATGGACTTCGAAAGTCCAGCAGAGCGGAAAGCACCCTTGCATATTTTTTGTATTCTTCGAGGCTCAACATTTTTTCCGAATGAAATAGCGGTTCTTCTTCCAGAAACAAGTGATGCTTTGTGAAATCTTTTAACAGATCTACAGCTTCTTTTTTCACCTCATCAATTATCCCTTGATCTTCCTGAATGGAAGATATTATTTCATCGATAGAATCCGCGTCCAGTTCTTTGTCCGATCCTGTGTATTTTAGAACTTTGAGTGAGATAATGTCCGCCGCTTTTACACAATTCGAAAGAGCTACAATTGAGTCCTTTTCATTTATTTTCTGATAAGGAGTGTGATGATAAAGGATAGATTTTGAACAATCAGAACAGAGCTGTATTTGAGACAACGCCATCCACGAAATCACCGAGTGGTGATCGTGTTTGTCAAGCGTCAGAATGATTCTTTCCATATCGGATATTCTTCCAAACATGTCAACAAAAAGTTCNTAGTTAGCGATCGAAGTTTTCAGGATCAGACCAACATCGTGCAAAAGGCTCGAAAGGTAAACCCCATCTTTTTCAAATGGTAAATTCAGGCGATCAGCTATCTCCACCGCAATGTTGGCAACCTGGATCGAATGTTTCACAAAATATTTGTATTCCAGAACTCCCATTTCTCGAAAAAGTTTGACGAAAGATTCAAGAGGAACTCTCAGCGTTAGATTCATTTTTTACCCTCCTGACACATAGGTTGCAACAAGAAGCATCCCTTCTGTTGAAACAATTACTGGTACAATCACATACAGAAACGTGGATAATTTCACTAAAAACACCTTCTAACGCTAATTTTAACAAATTCATCAACATCGGTCAACAATTGAAAAAAGAGCAGACTTTTTATGTTTGAAAAATATCTTCTTGATTTTACTGAAANTACTTCAAATACTCGTTTTGATTATGACAAATAGCTTCTTTGAAAAAANCTTGTCCTAAACACCGGAGTGTCTTTCACTTTCTGCTTCAAGTTTTGGAATCTTTTTTCTGCTGTCTTCCCCTAGAAAAAGCCCCGAAAAGGCTTTTGAAGTTCGGTTCTGAATATTTCCCAATGCTCATGACAGGTTTTGAAACGACTGGAGAACAAAAGTCAGAAGAATCAAAAAGGCGTGCCACTTGCTCTCAATACACTCTACTTACATGTTTTAAAGAGATTGCGGTTTCTTTATGTAGATCTTCATCACGGGCCCTATCTGTTCAGTAGCCACTTCGTAGCCTTCTCTAAGCGAGAAACTCGTGATCCTCTCTCCCGAGAGTGGATAGTCGCACATCACGATCAGGGTTTCTCCAGGCTGGAGTTTTTCCAGTTCTTTTCTGGTCGTGATCTCTGGAACAGGACATATTTGTCCTCGCATATCGAGAAGTTTTGTCGATCCAGACGACTCTTCTACTGAGGTGATACTGGAAATTTTCTTTTCTTTTTCGTTCTCGTGGAGCAATTCCACTGCTGCTTCGAGCATCCTGAACACCTGAACAGAAGAAAAATCGTACCTGTCACCTTCGGGTGTCTTTAAGACTTTGAGGATCCCCGCTTTAACCATCTGGTTCAAATACCTGTAAGCGGTTGAGGGATTGATCTTCAGTTTCTCCGCCACTTCTGAAGCGGTGAGACAACTGTCTCTCAAAAGCATCAGAATGTCGAGTCGTGTCTGATTCGATAAGGTTTTAAAGAGTGTCAAAACGCTTCCACGCCGTCCCATGGGTTACCACCTTCTGCAAAAGCCGCGGACGAGCCGCGGCCTGCTGTTGACTTAGTCTTATTTTACTACATCTAAATCCCATCAGCCGATGAACTTCTCTTCACTCTCCAGAAGATCTATGAATTCACTGTAAGTGATCAGTGGAACCTTTGAATCCTCTTCGGAATATCCTCTCGCAAGGAAGTCGTCCTTGATTGTGTAGACCTTTGCTGGTGTCTCGAGTTCTTCCAGAGCCCAGAAAACACCATTTTGTATGAGAACTATTTTATCTTCTGCCTTTGCAGATCTTATTTTGAGCTTTTCCACGGGATGATCCGTTCCGTACTTGACGAGTACGAGTGCCATCTCCTATCACCTCACATGAATATAACGTAGTCGAAGCTGTGTAAGAATTCTGGAAGATTCGCTTCGTCGATCACTTCTGCCCCGAAATTCTCGTCCAGTTCTTTTACCCTGTACTTCTCAAGATGCTGTTTGACTGCGTAAACTTTGGTACCGTATCTTTTGATGTATTTGTGACAGATCGAGAGAGGAAGTAGTCCCAGCATCTCCGGCTTCGTATTTTTGGATAACGCAACAGAAGCCTCTTCAATTAGGAGAACACTTGGTTCCAGATCCTCTCCGTACATTCCAAAGGCAGTTCTGAATGCTTCGTTAACCCAGACACTTCCAACCGGTGATTGATAGGCTACAAACAGTATTTTCTTCATGATCCCACCTCAAGCCATCAGATTTATGAATCTGTCGCAGGTGGCAATCAGGTTTGCGAGTTCTGGGAGGCCGCTTGGTTTCGAACCCTCTATTATCATGTCTGTGGTTATCCCTCTGTAGTCCATACATATTCCACATATATGAACCTCGAAGTTTCCTTTTTGCATAAGTTCTACAAGTTTCTGTGGAATGTTTCTGTCGATTTTGATTGGCTTTATGTTCTTGTTAGTACATATGACGGAATCCGCGAAGAGAAAGAGTGTCACTTCATGACCTTTTTCCATTGCGGCTTCAGCGATCTTTATGGCGGTATCCAGATCTTCATACGTATAGGGTGGAACCATCACCTGTATTCCTATCTTCATGATTTTTTCCCCCTTGTCANTTCTGTCTTCCGAAGAGGAACCAGGCCATTGTCCAGTTTCCGAGAATGAAGAAGATAGATGCTACTATCGATGAGATGGCCAGTGTCGGAACACCGGTGAGGAAATGACCTATATTACATCCTCCAGCTGTTACCGCACCAAAGCCCATGAGAAATCCTCCCAGAAGAACCTGAGCGTAGGTTTTGGGATTCTTTGGCATTCTCAGTTTGAACTCTTTTCCTGCAATGGCGGATATGGCAGCTCCTATTATTATTCCGAGAATCTCAGCACCTTCCCAGTTCAGAGGGGCGTTGTTTGCGTAAACAGAAACCAGATTTATCCAGCCTCCTGTGATACCAAGACCGTAGTTTCTTCCTGTGCTCGCACTTGCCCACCAGGCTATGGGTGCGAGTATCGCTATGAGAATGGAAGCAGCGATCCAGTTCAATTTGGAAGGCCTCTGGGACTTGTTCTTCACTCCAAATGCATACCAGAGCATGAGTGCAAGGAAGATAATTGAGGCGATCCATGGACTGATACCAAGCACCGTTGCGATGGTTGGTCCTGTCTTTGGCGCGTAAATGGGATTCGTGTTCGAAACTGTCACCGTGTATTTGTTCAGCCACTTGATCCATCCCGAGAACAATCCATTCTTTGTGGCATGGGCTGTCAGAGCGTAGGCCAGAGCTGCGAACCACGCTGTTGTCATTCCTTCACCGGTTCTGTAAGTCACTCCCGAAGCACATCCACCAGCGAGCACCATTCCTATTCCGAAGATGAATCCACCGACGATGTTTCCAATCCAGTTGAGGGGTTTGGGGTTGAGAGTTATGATGCCGGCCTGAGCGAAGATCAAGAGTGTGATGGATTCGAGACCAAGCGTCAGCGCTGCGAGCCTCATCAAGTAGTTGTCTTTGAAGATCAGAACATCTCTGAAGGCAGAGTTAAAGCAGATCCTACCGCGCTGAAGGATTACACCGAACAGAACTCCAATTAGTAGACCGGTCCAGACCATGTCGTCTGCACCTCCTTATTTCACTTTGATGTAAATCTTCCATTCGCTTGGACCCACTTCTTCGATTTCCAGAACTTCGTGGCCGAGTTTTTTGACAGTTTCCGGGATTCTTTCTTTCGACATCGGATAGTCGATCCACACCTCGAGGATTTCTCCTGGCTTCATGTTCTGCAGGGCTCTTTTGGTTTCAACATCGGGCACTGGACACACCTCTCCTCTCACATCCAAAGTCTTGGTGACCTGGTACTTCGCCATACCGCACACCTCCCCTTGAGTTTTTGTGAAAAAAATCTCAATCCTTGTGAAAATGATAACATTCTAATGTTACATAGACGTTGAATAATGTTACGATATGGTAAATTTACCAAATGATCACGTTTGAAAATCGAGCTTCTGCTTTTCTTTCGTTAAGTGGTATCATAGAATTAACATTTTAAAAATGTGAAAGAGGGGGATGGGTATGAAGAGATTGATTTTCTTGGTTTTTCTTCTGATCAGCTTCAGTCTTTTTGGAGGATACGCCTATTTCTCTAGATATCCTGTTCTGCATCCAGATGATGGACTCTTCTTTGTGATCTCAGATCTGGAGGATGTCACCCTGAACGTGTGGAAGATAAGTGAAGAAGACTTCTTGAAAGCAGTTTTTGATCCAGAAAACTTCAACTTCTCGCTGTTAGAGATAACACGTCCTATCTACAGTAAAAAGTTCTCCTCAGAGGAGTGGAAAGAATTCTCATTTCCACTGAAAGACAGGGGATTTTACTTTGCGACTCTGGTTTCCAACGAGGGGACGGTTTTCAGAAAGGTGATGGACAGGGGCCTGTTCATCGTCACCGATCTGGAGGTGATTTACTTTTCCGACAGCGAAAAGCTGAGGCTCCACGTGTTCGACTCAGACGGTGATTTTGTGGAAGGAGCGGAGGTCCTTCTCTTTGAAGATTCGAAACTGATCGACAGAGTTTTCACCGGCAAAGACGGGGTCGTTTCTATCACGAAACACTTCGACACGTTCTACATCAGGTACGGGGACTCTCGATTTTTGGGAGGGGTGTACTTTTCAGGTGGAGGGCTTGAAAGAGAAAAGCTTTTCTTTGTCACAGACAGGCCGATCTACAAACCTTCCGACACGGTCCACTTCAGAGGTCAGATCTTCTCTTTTGAAGAGGGTCTCTACAGAGCCTTTGAGAAAACGAAAGTAACCGTTTCCATTTTCGACACAAAGAACAACGAAGTTTACAGATCGGAGCTTGAAACCGACGAGCTCGGTGGATTCAACGGTTTTATGAAGCTTCCAGACACAGCCCCGGTCGGACTCTACAGGGTGAAGGTCGATCATGGAGGAAGACGCTACTACGAATATTTCCTGGTGGAAGAATACAGAAAGCCGGAGTACAAAGTCGAAATCGAAACAGATAAAGACTTGTACATATCCGGCGAAGTTGTGAACTACCTTGTCAGGGTGAAGTACTTCAACGACCAGCCTGTTGCGAAAGCGCAGGTTGCCTACTACGTTCGAGCCTTTCCAGAGGAGGGAAGCGGCTATCTCGTTTACAGGGGAACGGACTTCACGGACGAAGAGGGAAACCTCAGACTCGGTGTGAAAACAGAAGAAGGGTTTCAGGGGTTCTACCGGCTGGAGGTGATCGTGACGGATGAAAGCCAGCGTCAGATCGAGGAGACAAGGGATGTGAAGGTGTACGCCGACAATGTTCTGATATCTCCCTTGGATCGGTACGTTTTCGCTTCACCGGGCAAGCAGGTGAGGGTGAAGGTGAAAGTGACGGATCTTTCCGGAAATCCTTTAGATGGACTGCTCACCGTCTCTTCTGAAGATTCAACGAGCACGGTGGTTGTGGAAAACGGTGAGGCGATCGTCACTTTCACTCCAAAAGAGCCAAAAAGTTACAGAATAGAACTCTCCTTCGGAAAGGCGAAAACTCACCTCTACGTGTACGCTTACTACGGTGCAGGAACAAGCAGCGAGTTCGTCATTAATCCAGCAACGAACACGGTGAAACCTGGAGATGAACTTTCGGTTCAGATCCTTGCACCTGGTAAGGTGATGGGAGTTCTGGGAATCGTCTCAAACAGGGTTTACGACACTATTCCTGTCTCCTTCACCGGGTCTGTCAACCTGCGTGTCAGAATACCGAAAGATATCCCTGAGAAGAATCTCTTCCTCAGCTTCATAGGACTCGACGACAATGGGCGTATCTACAAGCTGGAAAGGCTGAACGTTCTGCTCGACACGAATTTCACCACCATGAAGATTCTGTTCGACAAGGATCAGTACGAACCTGGAGAAATGGCACAGATCACGATCGAATCGAATGTGGACAGAGTCTGTCTTTTCCTCGTTGATGAAGCGATATACGCCATGGTTGGAGCAGAACCACCGGTGCTCGAAAACTTCCTCTATCCTCACATGAACTATCCCCAAACAAGAGGAGGATTTCCGCATTACTGGAGACTCTATGTTTCAAGGGATTCGTTCCGAAACAAACTCGCTTCCCTCCCGGAGGAGAAGACCTTCGCCGATTTCAAACAGAACGCCATTCCATCTAAGTTGAACGTCAGGGAGTACTTCCCGGACACGGCCCTCTGGATTCCTTCACTGGAGCTTCACAACGGAATCGCGAGGGTGAGCTTCAAGGTCCCAGACAGCATCACTTCTTTCAGGGCAACGGCCTACGGTTTCTCAAAGGATCGATTCTCCCAGGCAGAAAGCGAAATGGTCGTTTCCAAAAAGTTCTATCTGATGCCTCACCTTCCGTCTTTTTTGAGGGAGGGTGATGTGATAAAAATATCCGCAACCGTTTTCAACAGGACTTCGAAGACGCTTCCGGTTCAACTCATGGTGGAACTTCCCGAGAACATAGAACTCCTCGAGGGGAGTTCCTCAAGACGCTTTTTGATGGAGGCGAACTCCTCACACACAGAGACCTGGACAGTGAAGGCTGTCTTTGCTTCTGAAGGAAGTTTTGTGAAATTTACTGCGGTTGGAGGTGATCTGAGCGACGCGGTCTCCATGAGACTGCCCGTTGAAAGATTCGCTTTTGAAAGGGAATTCTACCGCATCATGCTCTTGGACGGGAAAGAGACGCTGGAAATTCCAGGGCAGTTCATCTCATCGAGNATAAGGTTTCTGGACAGCATCGTTCCGCTCGTCGAGGATAGCCTGAAAAGGCTGGTAGACTTCCCGTACGGTTGTGTCGAACAGACCATGAGCCGGTTCTTCCCNGCCGTGGTTGCAGCAAGNGTAGGAATAGAGGTGGAGAACCTGGAAGAGATCATCCAGAGGGGGCTGTTCAGACTCTACTCCTACCAGCACAACGATGGCGGNTGGGGATGGTTCAGATTCGACGAATCCGATGACTTCATGACCTGCTACGTGATGGAAGGGCTGTACTTCACCATGAAGGCGGGATACGATGTCGCAGAAAGCGTCCTGCAGAGAGGAATAGAGTATCTCAGGGAACATCCGTCGGCCTACGGATCGTACGTTCTCGATCTGTACGGAGTAGATCACGAGCCGTTCAGGCCAGAAAGCGAAGTGGATCTGGTGTTTCTGAGTTTGAGTTCAAAAGAGGCTCTGAAACAGCTGATGAACTACGTCGTCCAGGACGAGCAGAAGGCCTATCTGAAAATATCTTCCGATAACCCCCTCATCAGTGAAATCCAGCTCAACAGCGTTTTCCTCAGGGCTCTTGCAAAGTGGAAAGAATTTCCGGAACTGGAAAGAAAACTGGCAAATTACCTTCTCTTGAAAAAAGACAGCGCCTTCTGGACTTCCACAAAGGACACGTCCTTTGTTATCCTGGCGCTTCTTGAGGCGATGCCGGAGTACGCTTCAACCACACTGAAAGTCATCAACTCCGAAAACACCTTCGAACTGAAGCCAGGTGAAGAAAGCTCCCTCGTTCCTGGTTCACTGACCGTCTCTGGAAAAGGCATTGTGGAAGTGGAGGTAGTTTACATCGAAGTTCCGAAAGAGGCTGTGAGCGAAGGTTTGAAGATAAAAAGAGAATTCTACAAAAGGTACGAACTGCTCATAGAGGAGAATAAAATGATTGTGGATGCCTTCGTGCCGATCGGGAGAGGATACGTACCGCACTCGATACACCCTGTCGAGAAAGAGCAAAACGAAGAACTCTACATCCTGCCGTACAAGTACTGGAAGAAGACAATCGAATACAGAGGAGTTCCCCTCGAGATAAACGGTGCAGAAGTGAAAATAAAGGGAGAGACTTACACGTTCTCCAGGATCGAAACGTTCAACGGCTTGATTCTTGTTGTTCTCAGAAACGAAGCGCTCGTCTACGATACGGAAAAGAACACTATCACCAGGTATCTGGATGTAACAGACGCAGGTTTCATGAGAAGTGGTCCCGTCTTTCTCATGAAGGGATTCGTGCTGGTCGGTGATGAAAAGATACCCGTTCCCGAAGACGTTACGGGACTGTCCTGCACGATGGACGAAATCCTGCTGAGGGGAGAAAACAAAACTTACTGGTACAGGAACGGAGAGTTCGTGGATCTTCCGTTCGTTGCCAGAAGGGTATTCTTCTGGGATGGAAAAAAGCTGGTTGCGGAGAACATACGCTTCAGCGGGTCTTCAAAGACTCTTCGGAACAGAGTTTTCGAGGTGGTCTTCGATGTTGAAGACGTGAAGATAGAATTGGGAGACATAATCAAAACGGTGGTGAAGGTTGAAGGAGATGGAAATTATCTCATAGTGGAGGATTTCATCCCGTCCTGCGCGCAGGTGCTCTCGAACTACAGAGAAAAAGGGATCGAGGAAAACAAGTTCTCGTACAGCTGGTACTCTTCATGGAACGCATGGTACTCTGGAAGGGAGATTCGAACGGACAGGGTGGCGCTCTTTGCCCGATACCTTTACGGTGATAGTTTTGACTACGTCTGGAGGGCGACTGCAGAGGGGGTGTTTCATCTTCTTCCAGCACGGATTTATCCGATGTATTCTCGTGATCTCTATGCTCATACAGATCCAGATGTGCTTTTCATCGGGGCGGATTTTATCGATGGAAGAGATGATCAACCTTGAGCTGGGAAAAGACTTTCTGGATCGCTTCACGAAGGTATGTGAATTCTTGAGAATCGAGCCGAACCTGGACGTGATGGTCTTCGAGTGCGGAAGTCTTGTGGAGTTCCACGNAATTACGGGTATGCCGTACCACACAGGCGGNGTTTACCACGAAGGTGTCATCTACACCCAGCCGCTCGATGTACTTCGAAGAAAAAACTCCCTCGAAGAGACGATCCTCCATGAGCTTCTACANCANGTTCTGGAGANGTACTTTGATCTGCCTCGNTGGATGGAAGAGGGTGTGGTCCTTGCAGTGCTCGGTGTGAAACCGGAAGAGGTCTTTGGCTACCACAGGGACTGCCTTTTGAGACTCATTGGGAAGGTGCGTTATGAGGAGATACCTGATCTTGTTGATCGTTACAGGCGTTCTTCTGTGGAACGTCGTTGAGGTTTTGAGGTTCAGGGTGGAGTTTTCTGGTGAGACTTTCGTTCTGAAGGACGTCCAGGACATTTTCGTTCCTCTTGAAGTCAGAGGAGCGAAGGTGGAGTGTTCCAAAAACTTCGTGCTCGAAGAAAACGGTGTTCTGATTAAACGGGTGAAGCCCGGCGAGACCGTAACTCTGCACTTTGAAAGCGGTGGTATCTTCAGGATGAAGAAGAAGCTGAAGATCGAAGCCAGAGCCAGCGAAGAAGACAGCGACGGCGATGGATATCCGGACTCCCTGGAGCTCGACAGTGAAGACAGCGAGAGGTTCAGAAACTGGTTCGTCTGGATAGCCCTGTCGGCGTTCAAGAACGATCCTCCTCTCTGGCCGAAAGAGGAAAGGGACTGCTCTGGTTTCGTCAGGTACTGCGCAAGAGAGGCACTGAAGAAACACACAGGAAGCTGGCTTTCTCTCTCAGGTTACGACGGGCCCGTCTGGGAAGACGTGGAGAAGTACAACTACCCGAATCTTCCACTGGTTGGAACGAAGATGTTCAGGATAGAGAAAGGAGCTTACAGGGGAGTGGAGGACTTTTCAAGCTTTGCGGTTGCGAGGATCCTTGTGGAGTGCAGTATGGAATTTGTCACAAAGAGCGTTTCAAAAGCGCTTCCGGGTGACATAGCGGTTTTCTTCCATCCTGAAGACGTCGAGATGCCGTACCATCTCATGATATTCGTCGGAAATCTTAATCTTGCTGATCACGAAGGGTGGTTCGTGTACCACACGGGGCCGATCGGAGAAAATCCGGGAGAGCTCAGGTTCGTCAGATACTCCGAACTTGTGAACTACGACCCCTCCTGGGCACCTCTTGATATAAATTCGTACTTTCTTGGGTTTTACAGGTTTAGGTTTCTGAGTGAAAATTGTAATTTTGAAAGTTTCAAACACCAGAACTTTGAGAGCGAAAAAGGATGAACTGATGATGCACACAGTAGTATAATTGTAAACATAGGGTAATGATTAACGTGATTTTTCAAGAGAAGGGGGCAAATTTGAAATGTCTCCTGAGACACAAAATCGTGAACTGATAATTGCGCAAACAGCAGAGAAGATCCTTTGTGAATTGAAACGTATATTGCCTTCGAATCCCTCAGAGACTGAGCTTCGTGAAAGAATTGACCCTATATTGGAAGAGTTCTGCGCAAAAATTGGTTCAGTACCGATAACGCACTTTGAGTACACACTCGCCACAGGACGCGCTGATGCTGTTTTCAATCGCTTCGTGATTGAATATGAGCGTCCCGGAGTGCTCAAAAACAGTTTATCCAGCAGCGGCACAAAACATGCTGTCCAGCAGGTGAAGGATTACATCAAAGGTTTGGCGAAAAAGGAAAGGCATAAGTTAGAACGCTTAGCGGGTGTCGCTTTTGACGGAAAACTTCTCGTCTTCATCCGTTATATAAACGGTCAGTGGGTCGTTGAAGAACCTGTTGAAGTAAACAAGCGTTCACTGGAACGCTTTCTGACATGGCTGGCCGGGCTTTCTTCAGGAATAGCCTTGACCGCCGATAATCTAAACATCGATTTTTCCATCAAACAACTCCGTACTCAGAAAATCCTGCGTGAGCTTTTCTCGGCACTGAACCGCTCACTGGATAATGGTGATCCCCTCGTTTCCAAGCTATTTGAACAATGGCAAATGTTTTTCAGCGAGGCGATAGACTACTCAGAAGCATTTGGCGATCGCAAGTTGGAAACTCTGAAGGAAGAAGTTCGAAAAGCTTCTATTGAGATTCAAGATGCAAAAGAAGCTGAGCGCTTTTTCTTTGTTCTTCATACTTATTTCGCATTGCTTGTAAAACTGCTGGCATGGCTGGCGCTATCGCGGCATCTGGGTGTTAAGCTCGGTGCTCCTTCCTTCAGCAAGTTACTAAGTGCTGATGATGAAATACTGCGCCAAAGCTTGAAGGAAATGGAATCTGGCGGCATATTTCGAGCTTATGGGATTCTGAATTTGCTAGAGGGAGATTTCTTCGAGTGGTATCTACATGCGTGGAGTCCCGAGGTCAGTGACGCCATTCGTGAAATCATACGGCGCTTGGATGAATACGACCCCACTACCTTAACGCTTATCCCAGAAGAAACCCGTGACCTATTTAAGAAACTTTATCATTATCTGCTGCCAAAAAAGATTCGCCACAATCTCGGTGAATACTACACGCCAGATTGGCTGGCGCAAAGGCTTCTGAATCAAGTGGATAATGAGTTCTTCATGGAAGACCCACAGCGCAATGAACGACGTCTACGTGAAAAACTCTTGAACACACGTTTTCTCGATCCTGCCTGCGGTTCTGGAACCTTTCTAATCCTTATAATCGCTCGAATGATCGAGTTGGGACGCAAATTGATGGTACCGGAAAGCGAACTGCTCGAAGCCATTTTGAAAAACGTCGTCGGTTTTGACCTGAATCCATTGGCAGTGATCACGGCTCGGGTGAACTATTTGCTCGCCGTTGTGGATCTACTTGAACATCGCCCAGGCAATGTCACGATACCTGTTTATTTGGCTGATTCAGTGAGAACACCCGCCGTGGGTGAGGATCTTTTCTCTCGCGATGCCTATGTGTTTCCTACTGCGATCGGAACCTTCCGTGTCCCAGCCGTGATATGTACATCTGGATATTTCAACCACTTTTGCGATCTTATCGAGGAGAGTTTGCATTCTGAACTGGAAACTGACGTTTTCATCCAAAGATGTCAAGAAGAGATCCCGCTTGGAAATAACGGTTGGAATGAGGGAGTTATTTCCCTTGTGCGTGAATTATATGATCAAATGCTTAATCTACATCGCAACGGGATGAATGGTCTTTGGGCGCGACTCCTCAAAAACAATTTTGCTCCTCTTACTGTTGGAGAGTTTGATTATATTGTTGGAAATCCTCCCTGGGTGAATTGGGAACATTTGCCAAATGAATACCGAAGTTCCATAGCTTCCTTGTGGACACGTTATAATCTCTTTCCACACAAAGGGTTCAATGCCATTTTAGGAAAATCAAAGGACGATATATCGGTATTGGTGACGTACGTTGTGATGGATCGACTTCTGAAAAGCGGCGGAAAGTTAGGATTTGTTATCACTCAATCAGTTTTCAAGGCAAAAGGAGGTGGACAGGGTTTTCGACAATTTCAAGTTCACAAAGACCACGGAAAGACGATACCAATCAAAGTTGTTCATGTAGATGATATGGTAGACCTAAACCCATTCGAAGGCGCTTCCAATCGTACAGCTGTGATGATTTTAGAAAAGGGAAGGCCAACGAAATATCCCGTGCCTTACACGGTTTGGAAGAAAAAGAAAGGAGCTCGCTTTAACTACGACAGTACGTTGGAAGAAGTCATATCTGCCACTAAACGTTTGAACTTTTATGCTGAACCAGTGGATCCAGACGATCCCACTTCACCTTGGCTTACTGCTCGTCGTCAAGCTCTAAGAGCAGTACGCAAGGTTCTTGGAAAGTCCGATTATAAAGCCCATGAAGGTGTTAACACGGGTGGTGCCAATTCCGTCTACTGGATGGAAATTGTGCTTAAGCGTCCTGACGGACTTGTAGTCGTGCGAAATATTACTGAAGGGGCTAAAAAAGTCAAAGTTGAAGTGACTGAAGCGATTGAGCCAGATCTGCTGTACCCACTGTTACGTGGTCGAGACGTAAAACGGTGGCGGGCAGAAACTTCGGCATGGATCCTTCTTACTCACGAACCAGGAATGCGCTTGAAAGCTATTCCTGAAAAGGAGATGCAAGTCAAATATCCTCGCACCTACGGTTATCTCAAGCAATTTGAGAGTGCATTAAAAAGGAGAGCTTCTCGCGGAGTCTCTGACATGTTGAAGAAAGGAGCCCCTTTCTACACCATTTTCGGTGTAGGTGACTACACCTTCGCTCCGTGGAAAGTGGTGTGGAGGGAAGTTTCAAACTCGATAAATGCGGCTGTAATTTTCTTCAAAGAGAACAAATGTGCTATTCCTGACCATACACTTGTTTTCGTAGACTGTTATTCAGAAGAGGAAGCACATTTTCTTTGCGCTGTGCTTAATAGTGCTCCTGTTCGAATGGCCGTTCAAGCATATATTGTACTTCACCCCGATCCTCACATTCTTGAGCACATCTGCATCCCGCAATACGACACATCAAACCCGTTGCATCGGCAATTATCAAAACTCTCAAAAGAAGCGCATGAAGCTGCTAAAGCAGGAGATGAAAACAAACTACGAGAGATTGAGTCCGAAATCGACCGCGCAGCAGCACAATTATGGGGAATCACAGATGAAGAGCTACGTGAAATTCAACAAAGCTTACTTGAATTGGAGGGAGAGAAATCTGAAGAGTTGACGGAGGTGGAAGAATGACAGCTTTGCAGAATCTAAGACAGATCCTCAGAACCATCTCAGAAAGTGTGGAAGTGCTTCCCGCAGTCGGCGGTGCCGAGGAAGATCTGGAGCGTCCTGATTTCGAAGAACGTGAAGATCAGATTTTCAATAAAGATGAGTCGATATTTGATACAATTTTCGAGTGTGATTCCTCGAGAAGAATGCCAAGCTTGTATCGCCAAGTGCCACCAATCGGTCGTACCAAGAATCACTTTTTCCGCTATTTCTTGGATGGTTCTTTCCGCTCCTACTTCTTGGGAACCCTCTTAGAGAACGAGCGAGAAACACCTGTTTATTTTGCTCAGGTTGGAGCCTGCGCACTGAGACGTGAAGACGATGGAACAATGCGACGAGAATTCTTGCAAATGGAAAACATCCTCTTGGTTGGGAAAGAACGCCTTTCCGAGGCACTTTGGACAAGACTGGAAACGCTGGCTTCCGAAACTGGAATTAAGTTGGTAGACATTACTGAGAAAGATACCATCAGCGAAACACTCTCGGATTTTGATTTACGAAATAAAGCTGCAGGAAAGGTACGCTTTGTGATGCACAATTTGGAGTCTGCAGTGATTCAATCAGTCCTACCAAAACTATCCAACAGTAGCTGGCTAATTGTTGATGGCTCACTCCTGTTCAACCCAACGTTAGAGTTATTAAGCAAAGATGGTCAGATCAAACCTGTCATTGGAGTTGCCAAGAATTTCCGAAAGGATCCGCAGTTTGTGTTTGGACGAGGACCACGTGCCGAGAGATATTCGATTTACAGATTGCTTGCAGATTTGCGAGCGGAGAATCGCACCGCTGCCTTCAGTGCGCGAGACGGTAGATTGGTCTTCTGGTATGTCCGCCTTCGAGAACAAAAACATCTGGATTACCCACTGATGGGCGTGGTGAAAGTAGAACTGGTGAATCCTAGTAGAGAACCTGTACCAACAGAGCTCATCGATCTCATTTCCCGCACGCTGGTAGCCGAGCGAAGCGTTACTCCACATGGCCAGGATCGTCGATGGCATGTGCATTTGTATCCAATCTTTCTTGCTGAGTGTGCAGTGAAGGAAAGCTTTCTTTCACGCGAAGTTGTACATCATTTCCTTAAATGGAGGTGAGAAACCATGTCTGAGGAGAGTCCCATAATAGGCCTGTCTTCTGCTACGTCAAACCAGCCAAATTCATCCGATGAATTCTTCTTCTGGCTGGCTCCTGGGGTCATCGTCAATCCCTTTGATATCGTGGAAGCCGAGCAAATCGCACCGCAAGGCTCAAGTCGTACCTTTGGAATTGTGACAACTCTTGAACATAGCACTGATGCTCCAACTCATCTTTCCAATTTCATCTCCAATGATTTCGGCCAGGTGTCCACTAACCCTAATACAGTAAGACAGGGGACAACCGTGGCTCGGGTAGCAGTTCTCTCCAATGACAAAAACATTTACATGCCGGTTATGAACGATCGCCCCGTTCGATTTGCAGATGAAGCGGCTATTCATACTGCTCTAGGCATTGATCAAGTACCAGAGCAGTATCGCGTACCGGCTGGCTTGATCGAAATGTCAAACGGAACTACCGCTGTTGTTTATTTGGATAGTCGTTATCTTCTCGGCCCCGAGGGAGCCCATATGAATATCACCGGTATATCAGGTCTTGCAACAAAGACTTCCTATGCTATTTTCCTCATCCAATCAATTCTACAAACAGTTGAGAACAGAGACCGGATCGGCGTAATCATATTGAACGTTAAGCACGGTGACCTTCTAACAATCGATCAACCTCCAAAAGAGGAACTGCCACATGAGCAACGTGAAATGTGGAAAAGACTTGGCCTTACTCCTCAACCTTTCAGTAATGTACGCTATCTGCTGCCTTACGGTAAGGACACTCCTGTTACAGGGCGACCAAACAGCTTTCGCATTCCTCAGCGAAACTGGTTCCTCTATGCCTACTCCCTCCAGGATACGTATGACAAACTAGACTTGCTTTTTTCCAACATCCCAGACCCATGGGATACCGTCGGAGCACTCATTGGAGAGATTCATCAGGGGCTCTCCGATCCCAAAACGGGTTTGTGGGGTCCTAGCGGGCATTGGAGAAACGTAACCGACTGGGATAGTCTTCTGAACGGCCCTCCTCTTGTAGATCAACAAGGGCGAGCCCAGTCTGTGGGTGATGTGAAAGCGATTTCAGTAGCGAGATTTCGACGTTTACTTCGTCGTATTGTCAAGACTCGCCAGACGGGAATCTTTGTTCAACAGCGTCCTCGCGGTGTCAAAAGTTTGAGCAGCGAAATCGCCAAAATACGTGGTGGTGAAACCATTGTTGTGGATATAGCCCGACTTGCAGATGAAGAGCAAACTCTTGTCTTTGGAGACATCCTGCGCACCATTTACGCCCTATACGCGGAAGAAGGAAGCGAGAGAGAAGATCTACCAGAAAAGGTGATTATTTTCGTGGATGAGCTAAATAAATACGCTCCTGCTCGCGAGAAAGAGTCACCTATCATCGAGCAAATACTGGATATCGCCGAACGTGGACGTTCTCTCGGCGTAATCCTCTTTGGTGCAGAACAATTCATGAGTGCTGTACATGATCGTGTTGTCGGAAATTGTTCAACATTGATAATCGGTCGGAGTAGTTCAGCTGAGCTTTCCTCACCAGTATATCGGTTCCTAGACCCAGCGGTTAAGGCCAACATCACACGTTTGCAAAAAGGTGAACTTGTGATCAGTCACCCTATTTTCCGTCAACCATTGAAACTAAAGTTCCCAAAACCTGCGTATCTGCAGGAAGGGACTGGATGAAAGATGCAAGAAAAGGAGCTACGATAACTGAAAAAGAGATTCATTTCCAGATCTCAAGCGAGTGTTGAAAGGAACTGTTTTCTCCGCCAAATTTGATAGGAACAAACAAGAAAGTACTCCTCAAAGTTTTCGGACCTTGAGGAATATCTGATTTGCTTTAGTTTCAAGCCAGTCGAAAGTGAAGGCTTTTTTCCTTCTGAATAGCGTTGTCACTCCCTCCTGCGATAAAAGTTCGGTCAGAACACACGAGGACCGTTCATTGAGCAAGAAATTCACATTCGATTTGAACAGCACGATGGAAAACACCGTTCAGGTTGAGTCCATTCGGTGTTCCAGAACCGGTCTTGGAATCCTGTGCCTTCTCGTCTGATGCTGTAAATGAACGTCGCACTGGAATCGACAACAAAACGGCGACACGTAGTTTCGTTCGAACGGAAGATATCCATTTAGACATTTAGAGTTGACTTTTTCCGATTAGACTGTCATTTTCAACTTCAAACTCTCAAATCCTTTTCGAATGATTTCTGCCATTCGACGTCGGCGTTCCTCCAGAAATGTCCAGTAATCCATTTTGTACCAGCCTTCGGGCAGTGCATGGTACCAGTACATTTCTTTGAGTTTATCGGGTGGGAAACGACGTTCATACTCGGGTGCGTAATCTGAGGGAGGGCGATCTCCTATTTCAACGTTGTCGTGCCATTCTACTAGTGCGAAGTTGGCAACCTGGTTTATGTCGTGGTTATCTTTGATGCCCAGTTTTTCAAGGTATTTGCGTGGAAAGAGATGGTGTCTTTCCAGGGCTGATCTGTGTGATTGTGATGTGGGATCGAGCAGATCGCGAACTTTCATGGATGAATAAAGTACCGGAGCGTCGAGCAAACAGAGAGCTGCGAAAAAGGCATATTGTCCCGGGTTGCGAGCGGAAGCTGTGGCCAATTCGTTGGGAAGCGTAACGTTCCAGTAATCATTTGTTAGAACCGCCGATATTTCCTGTTCCAGTGTCCGAACGAACTCTTCTGAACTGGAACAGCCTCGTATCAATGTGAGATCCTGTTCCATACGAGTTTCAGCAGAAGAGGAATAACGGCTGGTGAGCGAACTCATGAAGAACCATCGTGCCATCAAATCGCGAAGGGTGTGCTGGTCCAGACCAAAGTCTTGTTTGCCGATGAGCCAGAGGGAGTAAGTGTAGACCAGTGCCATTTCAGAGGTAATAAGACTGTGATGAATATATCCGGCACGTTTTATAACTTTCAAAAAGTCGTGCCAGTTTTGCAGGTTGAGAACTTCTTTCTGTGCTTTTTCCAAGCGATCAAACTGTTCGTCGCGACGTTCCGGTGAGAATTCACCGGTTTGAAGATCCTTGCCCCGTAGAATGGAATAAACGTATTCCAACCGGGCACGACGAAAAGCCAGTACTACATCGACTCTCAGTAGCTGATCTGGCTGGGGTTTGAAGTAGGGGTTGTAAGGTGAAGGACGGTTATCCGTGGGAGGATACTTGGTCTGCCGGCAGAATTCTTCCAGCTCTTTACGGCCTTCGTCCCAGAAGACAGACATCAGAGTCAGGATGAAATCGGCCTGATTGAGTGTACGACCTCTGCTGTTTATGCGAACAAAGATCTCAGAAACCTGTTCTTCTGTGGCGCTGGCAGAAATTTCCAGAGCGGTCATGGGATAATTGACAAGGTTGACCAGCTTTTGAATGGCTTGAGGAATACGCTGTCGTTCTTCTTCATTTAGACCACGGCGTTCTTCCAATCTTTTCATGAAATTAAAGATGAAGTCGTATAGCCTGAAGCCTTCCTGCCACAGGATACTGATATCAGCTATCCAGGTAGGATCCCGTTCAATAGATGTATTGGTGACCTCAAATTTTTCCTCCAGAGGGTTAAAAGCTATTCTCAACCGTTTGTGATCAAAGTTCTTATCCACAATTCGTACACCCTTCATCACAGCGTAGAGGGCGGTGAGTCGCTGTTGACCATCCACAACGAGCAGGCGAGGTACTCTTCGCTTGGTGCCTGTTCCAATGGTGCGGTGTTCACCAGGGGAACCGTTCTCCCAGAAAAGAAGAGTTCCAATGGGATAGCCACGGTACATAGAATCAAACAGATCACGTACACGGGTTGTATCCCAAACAAAGGGCCGTTGAATATCAGGAAGGCCTATTTCACCGCTATCGATATTCTCCAGCAGTCCACCCACACTGTAATCTACCTTCTTGAACAAAAGACCATTCACAATTCGACCTCCCTCCANTTCATTAAAAAGGATGGATTCTTCGTTCAATGTCCTCAGTTTACAAACCCTTTACAAACCCTAACCACATCGAGTTAGTCAACGGCCTACCCTTCTCGAAGTTGGAGATACTTTTTTCAAAATTTTACCACGCTAATGAAGATAACCCACCTTTTCACCACGATCCCANTGAATAGGATGTGTTTTCCGGTTTGCATTCTTTAGCGTACGTAATACGATCGATCGCGAGAATGTAAGGCATCTTTTGCAGAACCGTGCTGGAAGACACATCTCCTTTAGGAGATAAATATGTGAGTATCCACAAGAGGGAGTAATAATACCAGAGTCTTAGGAAAGATTGTGATCGGGAAGAAAAATACAAACTTTGTGATATATGCAATATAATAATTGTGACACAGATATCCCATAGCCAAGGAGGGAGTGGTATGAATAAGGGCAAACTTGTCACCATTCTGTCAATCACTACCATATTCTTCTTACTCTTCGCTCTTGTTAGCTGCACTTCCCCGAGTGGTGGAAGCACACCAGTTGTGATTACCTGGGAAAAAACGTACGGTGGCGAAGATTATGATGTAGCGTATTTCATTCAACCGACATCTGATGGAGGTTACATCGTTGCTGGCGACACAGATGGAAACGTCTACATTTTGAAACTGAACAGTGAAGGCAATCTGTAATTTGAGAAAGTTGTTAGAGGAAGAGGACGAGGGACAAAAATGCGCAGAAACGAAATGTAGGTAGTACTCGAAGAAAAATGAGATAAGAAACTACTGTCGTCTTCGAGTGCAGAGAAATCAGAAAATTGATCAGATGTCGTACTGAAAGTTTGCGAAGAAATTGAGATGCAAAACCTGGGAGGGTAAAGACCTACCCTTCCTGGGTTTGGAGATACCCAATCACTTTCGCAGATGCGATCCGTTAAAATTTTAGCACTTGCAAGTTGAAAAAGCTGTAATTTCCCTTGAATTTTTCACAACACTGGTTGTGGCGGGTAATAGCAGCGATAGTATTAAGGATGTCAGAGATTACGCTCAATGGAAGGCAAAAAGGGACCCTATCTTCAGAGATGCTTTTCGATGAGGAATGATGATAAAAAACAAAGCCGCCTTCTCAGGCGGCTTTATCTTAAACAGAGTTCTGTCTCAAGCCTGCTGAAGGACCTTTTTGACTTCGTCTAAAGACGGTATTTTGCCGGAGATGACAACTTTTCCATCCACCGCTACTGCGGGGGTTGCCACAACACCTCTTGAGATGATTTCGTTTATGTCCTGAACCTTTTCAACGACTGCATCGATTCCCAGTTCTTCGATTGCCATTCTCACGATTTTTTCTGTCTGTTTGCACTTTGGACACCCTTTTCCAAGTATCTCCACCTTCTTTGCCATACTATCCCTCCTTCTAAATTGCTCCGTATATCATTCCAAACAGAGCGGAAAAGATAACCACAAGACCAAAGTAGGTGAAAGCCTTTTTCCTTCCAAGAAGCTTTGTTATAACGATCATGCTCGGCAGGCTGAGGGAATTACCGGCCATGAGAAGAGCAAGAGTTGGACCTTTTGCCATTCCAAGTTCTCGCAGAGCCTGAACTATTGGAACCTCCGTAAGAGTGGCAAAGTACATGAGAGTTCCTATTACGGACGCTACAAGATTTGATAAAAAGCCGTTGCTTCCAAGAAGCGTAGTTACCACCTGCTGGGGCAGAAGTTTTGTCAGAACACCTGCGAAGAACACACCGATGAAGAGATATGGCAGTATCTTCTTTGCGAAGTCCCAGGTTTCGTACAGCCAGTTTTTAACGGTGTCTCTTTTGAAACCAAACAAAGCCATGAAAAGTGCGGAGATTCCGAGCAATGTCATCAGGAAATATTTGAGGGTCTGGTTGATAGCAAGAGAACTCGTTACCAGAAATCCAAGCTGTATCAGGAAGAATATTATTCCTCTTACGCCGTATTGATCGTCATCGGAAGTGAACGCGAGTCCACCTTCTCCCCTTTCCTGATAGATCATTTCCATGATCAAGCCTATCAGGACAGCTGCTGTTATCGTTGCGATGAGACGGGCAAGTCCCAAATCCCATCCAAGAACTCGAGCTGTCAGAAATATCGCAGCGATGTTTATGGCAGGTCCGGCAAACAAGAAAGTGATAGCAGGACCTATACCCGCACCTTTTTTGTAGATCCCTCCAAAGAGCGGAAGAATGGTGCAGGAACAGACAGCCAGAATACCACCAGAAATCGCAGCGACAGGATAAGAAATGATCCTTTTTGCGTTTGGACCAAGGAGTTTCAAAACGGCGTCCTTTTTGAGCATTACCGATATCGTTCCGGCGATGAAGAATGCGGGAACAAGACACAGAAGAACGTGTTCACGTGCGTATTCGTGAAGCAGGTAGAATCCGTTCAGAATACTCTGATCGACAATCGGATGCCCGAACGGAACAAAGTAGAAGGCCACAAAGATCAGTGTGATCAGGATGAAGGTCGCCAAGTTTCTCACTCCTTATTTGATAGATTTGGTAAAGAGCAGGAGTTAACTGCCTTAACACCATATTCTTTTCCCGCACGTTCGAGAATAGTGATCAGAAAGGGATATTTTTCGAGGAATCTTTCATCGATCGAATAGTAAACGAAGGAATCTTCTCTGCGAGATTTGACAATACCGTGGTTTTTGAGAATATTGAGATGCTGTGAGATGTTCGGCTGTGTCGTTCCTGTACTTGCCAGTATCTGACAGACGCACATCTCTTTTTCAAGAAGAAGAGTTAAAATCTTCAGTCTAGTTTCGTTTGAAAGGATATGAAACAACTCGTGAAGCTTCATATAATCACCTTCTTATATAATTGATCACTTATATACTATCAGAAAACATAAACTTCGTCGTTTAGATCGAGCAACGAAAAGAAGACCTGTGAGTTACAAAACGAATAATTGAAAAAAGCGCAGGAGAACCTGCGCTTTTTCAGTCTTTCCAGTCGAGGAGCCTTTTTTCTCCTTCGAGTTCTTTTATCCTCGTGATGTCCTGTACCACTTCCAATGTTCCTAAATAGTTTCCTTCTTTGTCCAGGACTGGGAAGTACCGTATGTGGATCTTTCTGTCACCCATGTTGATCCAGAATTCCGCAGGTTCTTTTCTTCCCTCTTTGAAAGCTTTGAGGATTTTGTTCACGATATGAACGCTCCTTGGGGGATGACAGAACTGGACCGGTCTTCCAAGAACGGTGGGAGCTCTGTGGAAGATCCTGTGACCTCCAGAGAAGAAACGAACTCTGCCGTGTTTATCCACAAAGGTAATATCGAACGGCAGCGTTTTGAAAATAGCGTTCAGTTCTTCTAAAGATAGATAACCACTTTCTATTTTTATGTCGTTGTCTCGAACCAGCGAATATTCTGTATCTGGTGTGAGCATTCCGGCAACCCTTTTGATCTCATCGGGAAGCTTCTCATAAGTTTCAGGTGAAACGACGGGATCTATCTCGTGAGGAAGGAGAGGTTTCTCAGAAGTTTCCCACTCTTCTGTCACTTCAATCTTGTAGTACCCTATGTCTTTTTCCAGCATCTTTATCGCTTTCCATTCTCCATCGGTGAGTAGCACCTTCAGCGTCGGATAGAGTATGTTGTTTTCTCTGAAGACCATATCTGAGAGCATTCTTGAAAGTTCCAGTGCTTCTTCTTTCAGTCGTTCATCGGATTCTTCTTTCTTCAAAAGATTGAGAAGGAGCCTTATCTTCAATCTGATCTCATCGTGTTTGGACCAGAGGACTGTTGGAACGGCTGTGATGCCTCTTCTCTCAATGTATGGAAATATCAGCATCTCTTCCCTCGTGTAATGGGTGAGACCTATCCTGTGAAGCTCCGAGACGTGCTGAACGAGTTTTTCATAAAACTGTTTCCTGCGGGGATCGTCTTTTGGAAGAGAGAACGTGCTGGAGGCGAGTAAACTCAAAGCTTCCGCATTTTTGAGTATCTGTTTGTTCTCTTCGTAGAGAGTTCTCAACGGGTGCCCATTCGGGAGCTTCTCTATTTCTCTTCCGGCTTCTGATACGGCTCCTCTGAAGAACTCAACATGAAGATCGCACATCTTGATGATGTCTCTTACGTCTATCTCTCCGCTTTTCAGCAGTTCCTGCTCGATGACGGGTATCTCGAACGGAGGAATCTGTGAGAGTAACTCTCCGAATTGTTTTTTCAAAGATTCCACGTCTTCACCTTCGTGGAGTTTTTTCAACACTTCTTTAAAAAGCTCCACTTTTTCTCTTTCCATAGGGATCTCCCTCCTTTAATTATTCCTACCTAATTATCGATTCCAAGCATATTGTAGCACAGAAGCACCATCATCTGCAATCAATAAAGGATCCTCGTGTAAGGTTCTTCCTTCAGCTTCTTTGCATCCTGTGAAGGAGAGACACCGAAGAATCTTTTGTACTCTCTGCTGAACTGAGAGAGGCTCTCGTATCCCACCTGGTAGGCTGTGGTTGTGACGTCGCTTCCTGCCATGAGAAGTTTCCTTGCCTCGCACAGCCGAAGTTTCTTCTGATACTGAAGAGGAGTCATGCCAGTGAGAATCTTGAAGTTCTGATAAAAAGTCGATACGCTCATTCCCACCATCTCGGCAAGCCTTTTCATATTCACAGATTCGCTGAAGTGTTCTTTCAGATAATTCAGTGCTGTTATCACATCGTTCTTTCCAGACAACGCGATCTGAATGAGTCTCGGGCCCTGTTCGCTCACAAGGAGCCTATAGATGATCTCTTTTTTTATCACGGGAAGGAGTGCGGAAATGTGTTCCGGTTCATCGAGGAGCTCCAGCATCCTTCTGAATGCGTCCAGGAGCTGATGAGTGACTTTTCCCAGTGATGTACCGCGGGATGACGTGATTGGTCTTGTATTGAGCTTTTGTTCAACAACGATTTCCATAAGGATCTCCATGTCTATCTCCCAAGTCATTCCGATATAAGGTTTTTCCTTAGAAGCTTCTATCACCTGAGCAACGACGGGAACATCGAAGGAGTTGAGAAGAAAATTCTCCACGTCGTAAACGTAGTACTCTTCTCCAATGAGAACGCGCTTTGCACCCTGAACAGCGATGCATATCGATGGCGGAAGGATGTAAGTGGAAGGTTCTGTAGGAGACTCCCTCCTGCCCACAGTCAGACCCGGAAGTGGCNTCACCACGGGTTGCTTTTCTGTGAGATGTAAAATCCTTTCAATCAGCTTTCTCCGAACGTAATCGAATTCATCCATGATTTCTTTCATCTCCTTTCTGCTAAAATTTTACNCTTTGATGGAAAATCAGGCAAATATTCGAGAATATCTTTCTAACGTTTGCGGAGTAGATAGCGGTATNTTTTAGAGCGAAAGGAGGGGGAAGTATGGGTATTCCGAAGAGAAAACTCGGAGAGAGAGGACCAGAGGTTTCTGCCATAGGGCTCGGCTGTATGAGAATGAGCTTCGGCCAGAAAAAACTTCCAGACAGAAAAGAGATGATCAAACTCATCAGAACGGCCGTGGAGCTCGGCATCAACTTCTTCGATACCGCAGAAGTTTACGGCCCTTACACAAACGAGGAACTCGTAGGCGAAGCACTCGAGCCGTTCAAAGGTGAAGTCGTGATAGCAACGAAGTTTGGTTTTGAGCTGTACGAAGATGGAAGGTCAGGCTGGAAAGGACTGAACAGCAAGCCGGAACACATCAAAAAAGCAGTGGAAGGTTCTCTGAGAAGGCTCAGAGTGGAAGCCATAGATATTCTTTACCAGCACAGGGTGGATCCAAACGTTCCAATAGAAGAAGTAGCTGGGGCTGTAAAGGAACTCATAGAAGAGGGTAAGGTGAAACACTTTGGACTTTGCGAAGCTTCTGCCGAAACGATAAGAAGAGCTCATAAAGTCTGTCCTGTTGATGTGGTGCAGTACGAGTACTCCATGTGGTGGAGAAAACCTGAAGAGGAAATACTTCCCACCTGTGAAGAACTGGGAATAGGCTTTGTGGCGTACAGTCCCCTGGGAAAAGGTTTTCTTACAGGAGCGATAGGTGGAAACTCCAAGTTCGATGAGGAAGATATTCGAAGCAGAATTCCTCGCTTCCAGAAAGAGAATTTGAAGGAAAATCTTGCACTCGTAGAACTCCTCAAAAAGATCGCTGAGCGAAAGGGTGCGACACCATCACAGATAGCTCTCGCATGGCTTCTTGTACAGAAACCCTGGATAGTTCCCATACCAGGTACAACGAAACTGAGTCATCTTCTGGAAAACATCGGAGGGGCTTTTGTTGAACTCACACCGGAAGAGCTCCAGGAAATAAACGATGCTCTCTCAAGAATAGAAATAAAAGGTGGCAGGTATCCTGAGGATATGGAAAAGATGACGTATCTGTGAGGTGGAGTTTGATGGAAAGAACGGGAATTCTTCTTGGAATATGTCTTGGCCTCACCAGTTTTTCAATACTTCAGGGATCGGTGTTCGGAGCGGTTCTTCCCTCCATTGTGGAAGAATTCGGCGTGGATTGGAGTATCATAGGAGTTGCTATGAGTGTCTGGACGGTCATTTCTGCTCTCTCACCCATGTTCTTTGGAAGATTTGTTCATAGATTACATCCAATGAACTCCATGGCTCTGGTCATGATGATGCTCTCTATTCCAACAATTCTTGTTGCTTTCGTGAAAGACTTTTTCTCTTTAAACGTTGTGAAGATAGTGGGGAGCCTGGCTGCTCCCTTCTCTTATCCTCTTGCTGCAAAAGTGGTGGAGATGTATGTGGACTCCAGAAAAAGGGGAATCGCAACTGCCATATACAACACAGGTTCTATGATCGGACTTGCACTCGGATACGCTGTTGTTGCGTTAGCAGGTGGTTATTGGAAAAGATCCATGATCACTGGAGGATTTCTCGGTGTTATTTACGTTCCTGTTGCATACATTCTGTGGAAAAGCTTGCTGGAGTCAAAGGTACAGAGAAAGCTGGAGTGGAACGATTCTCAAAAGAGATCACATGTTTCTTTCAAACGAGTGTTCTCCATCGTACTGTGGCTTTCCTTCGGCCATTTTTCTGCTGTTTACACCTGGAATCTCATGTTCAATTGGCTCTCTACTTTCCTTGTTCGTGAGATCCAGCTGGGTTATAGTTTCATAGCCCTTGTGCTTGGAATCATGGCTGTTGTATCGAGCGTAATGGAGGTTTTCGTTGGATTGTGGTCTGACCGGGTGAGAGGAATGCGTGGAAGGTTAATTCCCCTGTATACCGGTTTATTTCCGTCGGCTTTTCTTTTGATACTTTCCACTCTTTCAACCAATTCTCTTCTGACATCCATTCTGATGGGGTTCTCCATCCTCTTCTGGAGACTTTCAACCCCTTCTTTCTGGGCAATATTTGGAGATCTCATTCCGCAGGAACACTTCGAAAAAGCGAGTAGTATCTACGTGGGAGCTGTCCTTCTTTCTGGTATTGCTTCTTCTATTATGAACGGTTACATAGTCTCGTTGACAGGTTCGATGAAGTACGCCNTACTCCTTTCGGCTTTCATACTGATTCTTTCTCCGATTTTCTTCACGGTAGCGGGNAANGTTGGTACGAGAATTTNAGGAGCATGAATCCATCTATAGGAGGTGTTAACATGCAGGTTCCAAAAGTTACTTTGAACAACGGTGTAGAAATGCCTATTCTGGGATACGGAGTTTTCCAGATACCACCAGAAAAGACGGAAGAATGTGTCTATGAGGCTATAAAGGTGGGATACAGACTCATCGACACAGCAGCATCGTACATGAACGAAGAGGGAGTGGGAAGAGCGATAAAACGCGCGATTGACGAAGGAATTGTCAGAAGAGAGGAGCTCTTCGTCACGACCAAACTGTGGGTGTCGGATGTCGGTTACGAATCCACAAAGAAGGCTTTTGAAAAGTCTTTGAAGAAACTGCAACTCGAATACATAGATCTCTATCTAATTCATCAACCTTTTGGAGATGTACACTGTGCCTGGAAAGCTATGGAAGAAATGTACAAAGATGGATTGGTAAGAGCCATAGGTGTGAGCAACTTCTACCCTGATCGGTTGATGGATCTAATGGTTCATCACGAAATTGTTCCCGCGGTGAACCAGATCGAGATACATCCGTTTTATCAGAGACAAGAAGAGATCGAATTCATGAGAAATTACAACATCCAGCCTGAAGCCTGGGGTCCTTTTGCTGAGGGAAGAAAAAACATCTTCCAGAACGAAGTGCTCAGATCGATCGCGGAAAAGTACGGCAAAACGGTTGCACAGGTCATTCTGAGATGGCTCACTCAGAAAGGAATCGTTGCCATTCCCAAAACTGTGAGAAGAGAGAGGATGATAGAAAACATCAGCATCTTCGATTTTGAACTCACACAGGAAGACATGGAAAAGATTGCAACGCTCGATGAAGGGCAGAGCGCGTTCTTCTCCCACAGGGATCCCGAGGTTGTCAAGTGGATTTGTTCACTGAAAAGATGAAAAATCATCGCGTGGACTATTATTGAAAGGAGGTACAACCATGGTGGATGATATCTTTGAAAGGGGTTCTAAAGGTTCGAGCGACTTCTTCACTGGGAACGTCTGGGTGAAGATGTTGGTTACTGACGAAAACGGAGTATTCGACACACAGGTATACAACGTGGTGTTCGAGCCAGGAGCGAGAACACACTGGCACAGCCATCCGGGAGGGCAGATCCTGATCGTGACTCGCGGAAAAGGCTTTTACCAGGAAAGAGGAAAACCTGTGAGAATTTTGAAAAAAGGTGATGTGGTGGAGATACCACCGAACGTGGTTCACTGGCATGGTGCGGCACCCGATGAAGAACTCGTACATATTGGTATCAGCACACAGGTTCATCTCGGTCCCGCTGAGTGGTTCGGACCTGTCACAGAAGAAGAGTATCGGAAAGCCACGGAAGGAAAGTAACGAATTTCTCCGTTTCATTCGCTCAGGATCTTCTCAAAAACCGGATCAACTATTCTGTATTCGCTCTGCGTTTTTTCTATGAAGGACATCTTTTCCAGGGTTTCGAGGAGAGAGTACAATCGGGAGTCACCGATGAAGTCGCCTTTTGCGCGGAAGATGTTTTTCAGGGNAGACCAGGTGTTTATACCCCTTGCGATCTGTCTCAATATGAACGGATNCCTTTCGCTCCTTTTTCTGAGCTCTTCCATTTCCTTTTCAAAAAGGGCCTTCACGGCATGGAAAACCTCTTTCAGCGCTTCATCTTTGTTCTTCTTTTCGAGGTACTTCACTCCAAAAAGGACGAGATATCCCACTATACCGTCTATTTCTCTCACGATTTCTTCCACGTCGAAGTTGATCTTTTCCCCCACCTCGCGGAAGCCTTCCATGAAGAAATCCACGGATTGATCGAAGGTGAACGGTCTCACCGTGAGAAAACCTATTCCACGGCCATGGAGGGGTGAGCTGTAGTCTTCGAGTTTCAAAAAATCGTGGAGAACGCCGACTTCTGAACCGCTGATGATGAAGCGCACGTTTTCGAAGTTGTCGTAGCAGTAGGCAAAGAGTGCCAGAAGATCGTTTCCACCGCGAGAACCGTAGTATCTGAGATACTGTGCCTCATCGAAGAAGATGACTATCTTTTTCTTCCGCCTCTTTGCCGTTTCGTTCAGCTTTTCAAAAAGTTCGGAAAGGCTGAATTCCTTTGGATTTAGTTCTATCGATGTTCCACTCACTGTGATTCCACGGACCCTCTTGAGAACGTTCAGAAGTTTCTGAGATTTCGATATTCTGGACAGCTCCTCTCCGAGAAACCTTGTGAGATGATGGGACGAGATGTTACCCCCCGATGTCTCGTAGAGTCTCCTTCCGTCCACGGTTATGTGTAGAAGATCGCTTTCGTTCAGAAAGACTTTCACAAGGGAGGACTTCCCAACCCGCCTCAGGCCGGTGATCACAACGATCGGATAGGTTTCGAGCAGTTTTTCGAGGTCTTTCAGTTCTCTTTCTCTATCGAAGAGATCTTCCTTTTTCGTCTTGGGAGTAAGAGAAAAAAGCAAGTTGATCACCTCCACTCTTATCATATCACTTCTGGGGTCGGAAGTTGATTCCGGGGGCGGAAGTAACATAGAAGTTTTTCTCTCTCAGATTTCGAAGTGGTAACATATCTGTGAGGAATCCTGCTAGGAGTGATAGGCATGACCTTCAAGGAGATAGTGCGCCTCATTTTGGAGAGAGAAAAAAGACCTATGAGTGCAAAAGAAATAGCGGAAATAGCATTAAGGAAGAACCTGATCGATTCTCCGAAAGATCTGACGAAATTGAGATGGAAAATCTACGACGTCATGTACAACGACATCATGCTACACGGTGATTCCTCCACGTTTGTTAAAGTTGGAAGGGGAAAATTCACACTGAGGGAACTCAACGCAGAAAGAAGAAGAGAAGGTTCAGAACTTGAGGACCTGATCAGAAGACTGGAAGAAACACAATACAAAAGCACGTCACCATCGGAGTTTGAAGAGACCTTGATTTTTTGGAAAAAGTGATTAGATACGATAAACCAAAACCATGGATGAAGGAAAACTACAGAATCGCTGAAGAATACGCAGGAATGGTCAAAGATATTTTGGATGAGATTGGAAATGCCAGAACATCCAATTTGTGTTGTAATGAGAAAGACTCTGGAGGCTTTTAAAACCAGCGATGAAGTTAGTGCTCCAACAATCACTTCTTTGCTTGAAGGTGAAGAACTCGCACCAGGAAGAAAGTTTCATGGGAATTCTGAAAGATACAAAATAGTTATGGAACTTGGAATTTTAGAGCTGGAAGGTTTCATAGAGTGGACGGGAAGAAAAACACCCGTGAGCTACAGGTTGAAGAAGCCCATTGAAGAAATAGAGAAATGGATGGTTGAGAAGTTCGGATAGTTCTTCCAGTTTTGCTAGGAGGATAAAAGATGATCAAAAAACTCTTCTTCACCTTGATTCTCACGATCGTTGCAGAACTCTTCTCCGGTGTTCTCCACTTCGAGCACGCGGATGTTGTTTATCCCGAAGGATACTTTGAAAACGCCGTTCTTGTCGGAAACATCTTCGAGGCGATCAGGCCGAAGGTGATAGAGCTCGTTGGAAACGACCCGGGACGGATAACTATCGTTCTCAAAGACAGGGGCACCATCTCGAATGGCTACACGATGCCTTTCTTTCATAAAACGATAGTGATCTACCTGTGGCCTCCTGAAAGCTGGCTTTCCTTTCGTCTTCCTCTCGAGGACTGGTACGCTTACGTTCTCATTCACGAATTCTCCCACATGTGCCACCTCACCTATCAGGACGAAATAGGAAAGACGATAACAAAACTCACGGGAATTCCTCTTTATCCCCAACTCTTCAGCGACCTGGTGGAGGGTGTTACCGTTTTCAACGAGAGCTCTTTCTCGAGCTCATCCGGAAGACTGAACAGTCCTTTCTACTCAAACGGCCTCTTCTACTACTCACTTTCCAATTTTCCATCTCCTGGTTACATAAAAGTAGCACCCGATGACGACTACAGAGACGGGCTTCTGTACTACAACTTCACAGCCGGGTTTTACAGCTACCTTGTGGAAACGTACGGTCTTGAGAAAGTGAAGGAGTTTTTCAGGGAAACTTCCAGAACGTTCAGTACTTTTGCCTTTGAGGGTTTCAAGGATCCATACGAGAAGGTCTTTGGAAAAACGCGCGAAGAGATCTACACAGACTGGATCTATTCTCTCACAAAGCACGAATACTCTCAGGGAGATCTTGTATACAGCGCAAAAAACACCTGGCTTCACAAAATCGATCTGTACATGGACCATCTGGTTGTCCTTTCGGAAGAGTACGGCCCCTCCACTTCGTACACGGGGATGAAAAAACAGGTTTTGAAGATCCTTGACCTGGATGGGAAAGAGGTTCAGGAGGTTCCCGTGAGAAACGTTTTGGACGTGAAGATCGATGGAGAGAAGATTTATGTACTCTCTAAAGAAGAATTTTCTGGCCGATACGAGAACGTCCTGTGGGATGTGAAGGGCGGAAGACAGATTTCAAAGGGGAACATAAGCGCTTTCGATGTGGAAAACGGAAAGGTTTACCTTGCCCTCTACGATACGAAGACTGGAAAAACAACGATAGAAGGACCGGAGTTTCACGTCACGCTCGACGAGTTCATAAGGTACATGGACGTATCAGGTCGTTTTGTTGCTCTTCTCACAGAGAAGAACGACATTATCGTTCTGAAAACAAACGGAGAAGTCGTTCTTGAACTGAACAACGGAACAATGAAAGGGCCGTACGTGAAGTTCTGGAAGGATGGAATAATATTCGTTCAGGTGGAAGGAGATCACACCGTTTCCTGCTACTACGATCTTGAGAAGAAAGAACTGTACAGACTTTCATCGAAGAGCCTTGTGGAAGATTTTGTGATACATGGAAATGAAATCTACTACATAAGTTACATCCCATACGGCCAGACAGGGGGAACAGGTGTTTACAGAAAAGGTCTGAGTATGGAACCTGTGGTGGTCGAAGTGAAAAAGAGTGAACCTTTTGTGATAGAAGACAGAGAGTTTTCCACTGGAGACGAGTTCGGCTTCAGACTGAGGAAGTTTTTCCAGCCTGCGATGTGGTTTCCAGTGTATTTTGACGGTACTTTTTCGCTCTTTTTCACCTTCTCCAGTGTGGAAAACAACGCCTTCCTGTTTTTGATGCCGTCTGTTGATTTGAAAGGAAATTTCAATCAATACACCGACTTTGTGGTTTCCAGAGACAATTTCACAGCGTACGGTGACTACTCCTCTTCTGGAGATTACAGCTTTGGTTTGACGGGAGTTTTAGGTGATTTTCCTGTTTCCGCAAACACACGACTCGACGTTACCTTTGAAATGAACTTCAGTTCGACCCAAACATCCCTGAACAGTGAAGCAGGAGCCGCTAACAACATAGGAGTGGGTGTCGATCTCAGAACGTATCTGCTGGGTATGCCTTCCTCTTTGAAGGTGTCTCTGAATCTTCTCAATGATGATCTCTCACACCTTTTCGATCTGAACAGTTTGTTCTGTTTCACCGGCCTGACTTCAGCGCTTGGAAAAGACGGAAGTTTCTCCGCGAGTCTCAAGTTTCAGCTTTTAAACCCGGAGGATTTCTCCTACGACGTGTCTTTTGCCCAGACGCTTTTCAAAAACAGTGCAGAACTTTTCGATGGTTTTATTCTTCTCAGAAACACGGGAAACACACTGGGAGTTGCTCGACTGAGATTTTCCAATGGAAAAGAATGGCACGTTATCTATGATCACCTTTTTCAGGAGGTGTACATGGAAGGGCTCAAGTTCTATATCACAGTTGGCGGATTTTTGAACATGAACGATATTTCCTCCGGTGGTTTCTACGTGGGAATAGGTACCAGTCCGAATGGATTGCCTTCTATTCCTGTTTTCATCAGCATTAGGTGATAAAATAATTATAGAGAGAACTCAACAAACTTCGTATGAAAGGAGGTGGCAGTGATGATTGTAACAAAAAGACATGCAATCGTGCTGAAAAAGCTCTACGAGAAGGGAGAAGAGTTCAGCGTAAAGGGATGGGAGGACTTCGACAGAGAAACGCTGTGGCACCTTGAACTCGCTGGGCTGGTCAAACCCGTCGGTGTTGAGATGTACGATCTGACCTTTTCTGGTAGCATTCTTGGAGAACTCCTCATCGACATGATAAAAGAAGGTGTCTTGAAGAATCCTGAGGAATGGGACGACTCGTTCAGGTGGATCGGCTCGGAAGTCATTTCCATGATCAGATACTCCAAGCTAGCTCAGTCAAGGGTAAGAGGAGAAGTCACTAAAGCGCTTGAAGAGAGAGGGTTCGCGAAGGAAGGAAATCTCACACCTTACGCTTACACTCTCGATGAGATTTACCATGCGTCACATCCCAGACTGGTCGTGAACTCGAAAGTTGCGGAGTACCTGAGAAAGATGGTGGAGGGTCCGGGGGAGTCCAGCACGCTTCCTGTGGGAGGAGATGAACTTCTCCAGCTTGAAGCGATGAGGATGATAGCCTTCTCTGTTCCAAGGTCTGATGTTTACGCCCTCACAGGACTAGGACAGCAGATCAGAGCGGCACTCAGAAAGGGTCTTGTTGTGACGGATGAACTGATTCTCGACGAACTCATTCTGGACACCGTCGCGAAGGCTTACGAAGGGAATCAGTTGAGTGATTTTGAAAGAAACGCACTTCTCGAAAGAGGCCTCATCGACTGGACGGGAGAGCTTCACCCATTGGCGGAGCATCTCTACCTTGCGTGGAAGATATACAAAAAGGGTCCTTACCTCATGACCCCCGCTTTCCAGATCTCGGAGGACGAAGCGAGGCTCCTGGAAGTGATCGTCAAGCTCTGGAAGAGGCATGAAAAGGAAGATGATGTCTTCCCAGAACCAAAGCAGATAGAGAAGGCAGTGGACTGGGAGTGGAAGAGAAAGGATCTCACCGTGAAGCTTGCACTCTACAACCTTGAAGGTTTTGGCCTTTTGAAATCGAGGGAACACAGACACGGAGCAAGGAGGACGCTCGTTTACGAGTTGACCAGCTATGGTGAAGAAGTGCTTGAAGATCAGAGAAAGAACCTCAGGAGTGTCACGGCTGTCGGTGTGAAATCAATCACTATGACGAAGAAAGAATTCGCAGCTCCAAACGTGGAATGGTATGAACAGGCAAGAAAAGAAGGTCTTGTCAGCGATGCTGCTCCCACTTCTTCTGGTCGCCTCTACGCGAGGCTTTCTGTCGAAGCCGAGAGAAGACCGCTCATAACGAACACAGAAATGAAGGTTCTCAGAAAGGTTCCGTACAAAGCGGGTGTTTTCATCGAAGATATGAATCTTTCAGAGGAGGAAAGAATTGCGCTCGACAGTCTCGAAGCGAAGAATCTGGTGGAGATTTTGCCCACAGACGTTGTCACGCTCACAGAAGCGGGTCAGCTCATGAAGAGAGCTCTCTCTGCTGTTTCTGATGATGTGGAAGCACCGGTGACACCCCTTGTGATCAGACTTCTTCAGGCTATAAGAACGCACGGCGGACTTCAGATGAAGGAGAAAAGGATCAGGATAAACCCGGAGAGCTGGAAAGTCGTAGAAAAAGAACTCGGTGTTGATCCGGAGACCTTCGATGATACAGTCAACCTCGCCAGAATATCTAAATTCATCACAGAAAACGCGTTGACAGAAGCGGGAGTGGCACTACTTCAGGCTGTGGATGAACTGGCAAGAAAAGAGTATCCGTGGGTTGAAGTTCGATGAATACAAAGCCCCACCGGGAAGGTGGGGCTTTTTTCAGGGATAGATACCTCTCTTTTTCGTGGCGTACGCAACTCGATCGATCGCAAGAATGTAGGCAGCTGTTCTCATATCGACATTGTATTTCTCCTTTACTTTCATAACGTCGTTGAATGCTCCTTTCATCATCTTTTCAAGGGCGTTTCTCACCTGATCCAAATCCCAGAAGAAGCTTTGAAGGTCCTGAACCCATTCGAAGTAAGAAACCGTAACTCCACCGGCGTTGGCGAGTATGTCTGGTACCACAAGGATTCCTCTTCTGCTCAGGATTTCGTCGGCTTCAGGTGTTGTGGGACCGTTTGCTCCTTCCACCACGGCTTTTGCCTTTATTCTTTCCGCATTTCCAGCGTGGATGGCACCTTCCAAAGCTGCAGGGACGAGAACGTCAACATCCAGTTCCAGAAGTTCTTCGTTGGTTATTCTCTCACCCTTCGGATATGTGACGACCGTTCCGTGTTCTTTTTTGTATCTGATCAGCTCCTCCACGTCGAACCCCTCGGGATTGTAGATACCGCCTCTGCTGTCGCTCACCGCAACGACTTTCGATCCGAGTTCTTGAGAAATCAAAAGAGCGGCGAACTGACCCACGTTTCCAAATCCCTGAACGGCAACTGTTGCTTTCTTTGGATCTATTCCCAGAACATCCATTGCAAGCCCTGCACACACCTTAACACCACGACCCGTGGCTTCTTCACGACCCTTTGATCCTCCCAGTTCCACGGGTTTTCCTGTTACAATTCCCAAAACGGTGTGACCCACGTTCATACTGTATGTATCCATGTACCACGCCATCACGTCTGCGTTCGTGTTCACATCTGGTGCAGGTATGTCGTTGTACGGGCCTATTATCACCTGAATCTCTGAGAAGAACCTTCTTGAGAGTCTTTCAAGCTCGTTTCTTGAGAGTTTCTTTGGATCTACCCTGACTCCTCCCTTCCCTCCACCGAAAGGCAGATTCATCACAGCAGTCTTCCATGTCATCCAGAATGCGAGGGCTTTCACCTCATCGAGTGTGACATCGGGGTGGTACCTGATACCACCTTTGGCTGGACCTCTCGCAACGTTGTGCTGCACACGGTATCCGGTGAAGACTTCGACGTGGCCGTCATCCATTCTCACTGGGAATTCAACGATCAAAACACGTTTTGGTCTTCTGAGAACCTCTGCAAGGTCTGATTCCAGATCCATGAGTGATGCGGCACGGTTGAATTGTTCGACTGCCATTTCGTAGAGGCTTTTCTCCGGCATACATTTCCCCCCTCGAACAGAAGTATGCGATATAAACCATATCGTTACCTATTATATCATTTTTGGAAACAAAAATAAAAATTTCATGAAAAATTTCTTGAATTCTGTGACCAAAAGGGTTTAGTATATAGCCGGAGGTGATGTGAGATGTATAGAGATAAAATTGCAAAAATTATCGGCACTGTCTTTTCGACACTGACAGTACTTCCACTTGCGATTCCTGTCTTTCTCTCGTTGTTGGTTCTTGTGATGAGGGGAAAATTTCTCTACGATTTTCTCATGCCGGCGGAGCTCTTCGTTTTCACACTGGTGGGAGGTTTGGGTGTTGTAGTTGTCCTTGCACTGATGAAAAAAGATTTCAGAAGGTTGGCAGTGGCCCTTTCGCTGGCGCTTCTCAATCTGATCGTTTCACAAGTCTATGCCAACGTAAGTGGACTTGCACATGGAAACACTGAACTTACAGGAACGCATCTGTTCATTGTGAGCACATTCATCGTTCTTTACCACTTCTTTGCCTTCCTGGTGGTGTTTGAAAGTTTTAGATCGTTAAAGTTTCTGCGCTCTTGATAGCCTTTTATAACTCCTTCTGAGACTCATGATTATCAGAGAAGATATTATCAATCCCATCCCTGCAATCTGTTGAGTGCCAACCGTTTCGTTTCTGAAAACAACCCCCGCTATCACAGAAACCACCGTTGTGAAGTTGGAGAAGAGGGTGGTGAAGATGGGAGACATTTTCCTTATGGCGTAGTTGAGGAGGAAAAACGCGACGGTGGAAGAGAGAACACCGAGATACAGGGCACCGATTACCACATGAACGTTGAACACCGGTCTGAAATCGCCCGTTGAAAGACTCAAAAGGGTGAAGAAAACAGATCCAGTCATCATCATGAAGAAGGTGATTTCAGTTGGCGTGAACTCCTTTGAAAACTTTCTCGAGAACACACTGTACATCGCTCCAGAGAGAACGGCGAGGAGCATGAAGACTTTCCCGGCGATGTTTCCCGGTGTGATGTTGAAACCAACTATAAATGAAACTCCAAGAAAACCCATTCCCACAAGAAGGTAGTGAAGAAGATCTCCCTTTTCTTTGAGAATGAAAGGAGCAAGGAGGTTGACAACAACTGGGATCAGGGCGATTATCATACCGGCTTCTGAGGAGTTCACTCTTTGAAGACCGTACGTTTCGAAAAGAAAGTAAAGCACAGGCTGGAACAGGACGAGTTTCCAGAGCTTCCAGTAGGGTTTCTTTCCAAGCTTCACAGCACCAGTTATCAAGAGGAGAAGGTAAGAGAGAAAAGCCACGATGAATCTCAATGAAAGAAAAGTCAGGGGAGTTACATAATCGAGAGCGTTCTTCGTGAAAAGAAAAGAAAGTCCGAATATCGTGGAATAAGCAAGACCTGAAAGAAGAACTCTTAGATCCATGTTATACCTCCAGCGTTTTTGTCTGTGATGGCATCACAGTTGAAATTTTACTATAAGAAATTCGAAAAGCTAACTACCATTCCACAGAGATTCTCTGGACCATTATTCCGCGATAATAATTGTACGCGGTGAAGCCAAGAAGGTAAAAGATGTGCAACCTGTTGTTTTCATGTATCAGATTTATGCTCCAGGGAACAGGAAATATCCTCTTTTCTCCAATCTCGAAATAGTCAAGGCTCTCAAGGCCGTACTTTTCCATGATGGCCTTTGTGAGGTCGAAGGTCTTTTTCAATTTTCCATCCAAACCGATTTCGATAACGACGGTGTGGGACGTTGAGTAATCTAAGCCCAGAGTGAAAAAAGAATCATCCGTGTGACCGAGAACCGGATATCCACCGCCACCGCTTGGTATGGAGAAAGGAATCTTCACCGTTCTTTTCCTCTTCTTTTTTCCGAACTCGTAAACGGTCATCTCTCTGTTCATCCATCCTTCAGCTCTGTAGTACTTTCCGTTTGCGAAAAAGTCCGGAAGATAATCCAGCTTGAACTGTTTTCCTTTCTCAGAGAGAGAACCTGAATAAGAGAACACCTGACAGAGGTAAGCAGAGGAATGTCCAGAACCGATGCTCTTGTAGGCAAGAAATTCTACTCCTGATTCGCTCGCTTCGTTGATCAGAAAATTCTCGAAATCCAGTTCTTTCTCATCGAGAATGTTTCCTTCCTTGTCGATTCTCATCAGATATAGAAAATTCTCTCCATCGAGCCCGACACTTCCGAGAAACAGAAAGTCGTTGTTGAGACTGTACAGTTCTCCATGGTAGAGCGATACATCTTCATAAGGAATGTTCCAGATGTTGTTGTAGGTTGGTTCTCTGTAATCCCAGACATTGGAGTCGATTTTTCTGTACCTCACGATGAAACCATCTCCGCTTGCCCGCCTGTAAGCGTATATCTCGAGAATGTTCTCTCCATCAATGATGGCATCTTCAACGTAGTTGTAGTTGTTCCCGATGTAACACAGATCCACTCCTTCGAACGAAACGGATTCTTTCGACACAGATCCCACAAAAACCAAAAATTTCCCGGAATCGAATCTAACTTTGTCGATGCTCTGAGTGAAGAGCACAGCCGAGAAAAGAACAAACAGGATCAAAATACCCCTCTTCACTGCTTTGTCACCTCCTCGAGATACGCTTGAAGTTCAGAGGTGGTTCTGTTCCACTCTTCGTAGAGATCCGGGTGTGTGACGTCCAAACGTCTCAAGAGCCAGTCTTTGATTTCTTCTGGCACTTTTGCTCCCACGGCAGCGAACGGATCTGTCATGATTTTCTTCTGTATCTCTTCTTCTTTCCTCTTTCTTTTCATTCTGCTAATTTTTTTGAGGGAATCTATTTCCGACATTATTCCGGATTTGTAGCTCGGGAGGACTTTTATTGTGGCTTCGACCAGGTGATTCTCGAGAATAGCACTGGGATCTCGAATCTCGTAACCTTCCCTTGTTGGATCGTCAGTGATTCTTCTGAGATAGTTGTTGAGGATGTACTCCTGATTTTTTCTGTTTCTCTGTGAGAGCCATCTCAGAAAGTCATAGGTTGGATATGTTTTTTGAACTGTTCGACCGTCTTTGTTTATGTATGAGTAAGACAGTACGCTGGTTTTGAAGGGATCTTCCTGTTTGTAGGCTTCGTATAGATCTGTCCATTCGTCTATAATTGCGTTGAATTCCTCTACGGTGTCAAACGAAGACAGGCTGTAGAGTCTTTCGAGTGTTTTTCTCAATCTGTCTCCTTCCGGATCTTCTCCTTCTAGTTTCTCCCTGAGCCGAAAGAACTTTTCCAAAAGTTCAGGAACGTTTTCCAGTTCACGTGAAATCCCTATGCTCTTGTACGGAAAATTTTTGTCGAAGAAGTCGATCGAATAGCGATAATAATTACCGACCAATCTGTAGTTCTTGTCAACTTTCAGGTCGTTGTCTGTCAAAGAGATGTAATAGTGAAAAACGTGATACTGTTGTATTTGTTCTCGAGTCTTTCTCACGGCTTGGTTGAACGCTTCAGATCGCTCTGCGAGCTCTTCTTCTTTCAGAAACTCCTGGAGAGTTCTGGCTGCTATCTCGTCGATTCCGATCGCTCCAAGATGCTCGTTTTCTCTCAGATAAAAGAGGTTAATGCCGTCGTATTTCATCAGCTCTGTCAGATGATGAACGTACTCGGGTTTGAATTCTTCAATACTCCTTTTTATCTCATCGCCCTGTTTCATCAGAAGATTCCATTGATCGACAAGTGTATTGTAAATCTCCGCCTTTTTGTAGGTATTGTTCACCAGAGCTAAAAAGGTATCGAGATATTCTTCGGTTTTGATTTCCATACTCTCCAGATCGTTCAGTCTGCTCATCGCTTCATCGATTTTCTCCTGAATTTTCCCTATCAATTGTGAAGTTTTCATGATCAGATGAGTCTCGAAAAGAATATCGAGTGCGATCTTTTGATCAACATTCTTTCTGAGTTCTTCTGCTTGCTCTAAAATTTCCGAGAATCTGTTCAGAATTCCTTCAAGATTGCTTTTCATTTCTTCTATTTCTTTCTGGAGGTCTTCTTTTGCCTGTACGACGTACCTGTAGTAGGCCGGTATGACCGCTCCCTTATCGAGTGTTCTGGAAGAGATGTGTTCAAGGTTTCGAGCGTTGTAAGTGATTTTCCCCCATTCCGAATCGATTTCCTGAAACTTCCGGTTCAGGGAGGAGAATTCGTCGTCGAGACTTTCGAAGAGAAATTCCTCGTCCGTGAGTCTGTATTCATCACCTATGAATTTTCGCGAATACGAGATGACTTCAAAAGAAGACCGAGCGAGTGGGTTAGCGTGAAAAGCGTAGAAGGCTTCCTCCAGTTTTTTCCGAAGTACCTTCACGGCGTTTGGATCATCCACATTCTCGAGGAATTCTTTCTTTAATTCTTTGAGGTACGCACTGTACTCTTCTTCACTTTCGAATTGTATTTTGGACATCTTCGGTTCATCCAACACGATTTCGCCGGACGATGGAACAAACGTTTCGTAAACCATCAGATGTGTTTTTGTGGCAGAATCGACTATCTCGGCTTCCACCCTTATTTCTTCGTCCAGGGTTAAAACCAGGTCTGACAGAGAGAAAGAAGGAGAGTTCTCAACGTGAAGATCTGTTTTTTGAGTCTTGATCGTGACCGTGGCAGATTTGACCTCCTCAGGAAGTTGAACGCGAAGATTTTTCACAATTTCCCTCTTGTAAGTGGGAGTTATGTTGACGGTTTTAACGTAATAGGTGCTCTTCTTGTCTGAAAGCCACGGATCGTATCTTGAGAAGAGATCTTTCTCATCGAGTACCTTTGNGTAAACAGTGTTGCCTTTGAGATCTTTCAAAACGATGGTGATCTGTCTTGATTTCATATCTTTCAGNGAAGAAGAGATCTTGTGTTCTTTCCGTACCTGTGCACTCAGGTTGAGTTCNGGAACTGTGAGAACGAACANTTCAGGGCTGTTGATTTTTAGAGTGATGTTCACGGTGCTTTCTGAGAGAAAGTAGTTCAGNGCTTCTTTTTTTCTCTTGAGAACGTATTCCGCTCCACGTTTGAAAAGTTCCCTNCTCCACTGTGTGATCCAGAAGTGCTTGACTTCGTCTACTGTGTACGCTTTGTAGGAGAAGTTCAAATACAGCTTTTTCAGTTTCTCATACCAGGGTTTGGATGCGAAGTCGNGTTCGTTCAAAACCTTGTTTCCCACGTTGTAGAGTCCGTGCTTCATTCCCTCGTTTACGAATATGTCTTCAAGGAAATCTCTGACTTCGATGGAATCATCTGTCTCCAACCATCTTTTGAAATCCTCTCCCTTGAAAGCGAGCGGATCTTCCTCGAGGATTTTTTCCAGTTCTTTCATCTTCAAATTCACAAATTTCTGCGAAGACTCTTGTATTCTCTGATCGAAAACGTACTTTTCCACTTTGTCCCAGAAAGGCTGGGAGAAGCTTAGAACGGTGAGCATTGTGTTGACGTAAGGAATCAGGTTCACAATCTGGGAGACGCCTACTTTTGAGAAATTTTCGAAAGCCTTGTCGTAATTTCCTTCTTTCAAGTAAGAGATTCCTTCACTGACATCGAGAACATCGAGAAAATTGGAGGCTCCTGAAACAAAGAAGCTGTACTCCTCAGCGGGTATTTTGAGAAGACTCGCAAAATCCTTTGCCATTCCAAAATCGTTTCTGACCTCCTGGTAAGTGGGAATTTGAGCAACGGAAAGGGAGGCCACAAGAAGCAATGGAAGGATAACGAATCTAAACACCTTATAAACATCTCCCTTTGATTGAGATAACTCAGTATATCATTTTTAACTGCTGTTTGCCAAAGAAAAGCAGAGATTCATCTTGTCTGGGAATTCTTGGCAAGTTCTATCATGGTCTTCTGAAGCNTTTCCACGTCTTTTGCAAAGTAAAAAACCAGAACGAAAAGCAGCACCGCACAGATAAGCCAGAAGTACGCGGAGACCTTCAAGGCAGCCCCAAGAGATCCNAGTGNAACGGACATCACTCCTCCCGCGAATTTTCCAAATCCCGTTCCGAGCGAATCAGTGAGGTTGAATATGGAGAATATTCTTCCCCTCTCCTGGGGTTCGTTGACGTTCAAGAGCATGAACTTCACGTTCGGGCCCGTGAGGCTCGCGGTGAAAGAAGNAACGAAACCAAGTAACATGAGCACGAGNAGACTTCCTGTGTAGTCCAGGGTCATAACAGTGAAGAAAGTTCCAAGAGCGGTTGTGATCGAGCAAAACAGCGGTAGGAATGGTCTGGATTTCGCGTAGATGTTTGCTCCCCACAGCCCTCCAAGGATGATCCCCACGATATTTCCAAGACCGAACACGAGGAAAACGAGGGTGGCCGTCTCCACCGAAAGACCTCTTTCTCTTCTGAAGAATTCCACGAGAAAATAAGGAATGGCACCCCAGGGAATCGTCCCTGCTATGCCCTGAAAGAACAGAAGAAGATTCGTTTTCACCTTCACGAGTTTTGCGTAATCAGAGAGTTTTGGCGCTTTCGGGTACTCATACCCAGATTGAACGAGCTCTCCAATTCCTTTTTCAAAAGCACCTCTTCTTGGTTCTTTCAGAACGAAAATGGATAAAATCGCAAGGGCGATGTTTGGAACAGAAACCACGATGAAGGGAACTCTCCAGCCGTATTTCGGTCCCAAAAAGCCTCCAACGATCATTCCAAGAACACTTCCTATGGAGATCGCAGAAGATATGAGAGCCACGACTTTTCCTCTCTTCACTTCGTCGAACATGTCTCCTATCATCGAATAAACGATGGGAAAGGACGCTCCCACACCTATTCCGGTGAGTGCTCTCCAGAAAAAGAGTTCACCGTAAGAATGAGAAAATGCGCTCATGAGACAGGGAATCTCACCGACAAGAATGGAGTAGATGAGCAGGTTTTTTCTGCTGTATCTGTCGGCGAGGTACCCCCATACGAGACTCACAAGGGCTCCTATCACCGTGAAAGACGAAGCAACGAGACCTATCTGAGCATCCGTGATGTTGAATTCCTGTTCTATCGCTCCTATGTTTGGAGACATCACCATCTGATCCGCGTTCAGTAGAACCATGAGAATCAGAATGAATATAACTGCCATTTTCATTCCCCCTTCAGCCACTCGATAACTGCTCTGGTGACATCTTCCTTTTCCACATCGTTGCTCAGAACGTGACCGGATTTTTCAAAAACAAGAAGCTTCCTCTTTTCTGATCTGATGTTGTTGTATATGAACTCGGCTGCCTTCATGGGAACCATGTTGTCGTTTTTTGCCGCGACGACGAGAGTGTCTGATGTGATCTTTGAAACACTCTTTCTTGCCAGTTTCATGAGTTTGTAAAGCTCAGCTGCCTGTTTTGGCCAGTTGTAAGACCAGTACTCTTTTCTCAGGTATTCGATGTCCGGGTCTTCGTACTTTTCTGTGTTTTCACGAGGCATCTTCTTCGTAAACAACTTCAGAATCGGTGTGAGAACTATTCTTTTGTCGAACACATGAGTTGCTGCAGCCAGTGTAACGAGTTTAGGAGGATTCATCTGAGATGCGAGTATCAAAGCAATCACACCACCCATGGAAAGTCCCACCACATAGACTCTATCGCATATGGCTTTTAAATCGTAATATGCATCGAAGGCGCGTCTCAGCCAGTCTCGAGCGGTTGTCGTCAGAAAATCCTCACCGCAGGTTCCGTGTCCTGGAAGTCTCGGAACAGAAACAGTAAAGCCGGCTCTGTTTACCTCCTTTGCCATGTACTCGAAATCGTGTGGAGAGCCGGTGTATCCATGGATGAATAAAACACCTTCGTTTCCTCCCTCAAGAAAGATCGGAAGCGACTTCTTCACAGTTTTACATCGTGGAAAATTCATAGGAGCACCCCCTGTTGAGTTTTTGAATACAACAATATTTTAACATTTAGTTATTAGGAATATGAAACGATGGTAGAATTCCTGTTGAGGTGGTAGGATGAAAAGGTCTTTTCTGGTTCTAACCCTAATACTGATGTGGATCGGTCTTGTTTTTTACTTTTCATCGCAGCCTCCCGATGTTTCTGGAAGGCAGTCCGGAAACGTCTATAAATTCCTCAAAAAGGTAGATAACGTTCTCGACTTCACCCAGACGAGATGGTACAAAAATTTGAGATCCCTACTCGAAAAATGGTGGTTCCCTGACAAGAAGCCAACGGGGGAAGATCTTGTCAGAAAATCAGCCCATTTTGGACTTTACTTTATAATGGGTATTCTTTCTTTCGTATTCAGTTATACTTATCTTAGAAAGTATGTGTTTTCTATTTTGATGGGAACGTCTCTACCTACATTGATAGCCGTTCTCGATGAGTACAACCAGATTTTTCACAACAGAGGATCTTCACTGTACGATGTGTTCATAGACATGAACGGTGCCCTGTTTGGAGTGGTGATTGCCCTTCTGACGCTGGTTGTTGTGAGGTTGATCACCCGAGCGTACAATGTCCGCCGGGGAGGGGGGATAGTATGAAAAAATTTGTGATGTTGTTAGTGGTTCTTGTCCTTGTCTCGTGTTTCGCCCAGGTGCCAGACTTTCTCTTTTCTTCAAAATATCCCATTCCTGAATGGGTTAGGCCGGGTCTTGTGGTTGTCTACCAGCACGAGGGAGGTACTCAGTCCGGAGAAAGTGCTCTCTACGCAACTGGCTACAGAATTTTGATAGTAACGGATGTTCAAAACAACGTATCTTATGGAATAGGCATCACATTACTCATTCATCCAACTGATTACTCTATCATGTTTACTTCGGAGCTGAATCCCGTTCCGGTGTTCGTCCATCCTCAGGAGATTCAGGACGCACTCGACAACGCAGATGTATATGAAGGAACGGTTGTACAGGGTGGACGTGATATAGACAACTCTATCTGGATAGAAATCGCAGACAACTTCTCATCGACGGCCGTGTGGATTTCAGAGGATGGTCTTGTTAAGAGATATCAATTTCTTGAAAGACAGAATCAGGGATCAGGTGTCGTTCGAGGAGAATATTTGACACACTTCTACATCGACTGGCCTGATGAGGATTTTCCACCTGTGGCCCAGGAGAATCACACCTACAATATTTACTCTGCAGCGTTTGGTTTCATGGCTCTTCAGGGTAGTGTGAGCAGTGAATTTTTAGGGGTCCAGGGAAATATCGCAAGATACAGCGCCACGTACAGCATGGGAACTGCGTTTCCACAGAAAGCAGAATTGATAGGATTTCCTTCGATAGGGCCGTTCTACATACACCCCGATCTTTTGAAGAGGGATGTGGTTCTGGAAATACCCGACATCGGCTTTGTCTGGCAGAATGAACCCGGCAGCTACGGTGTGGATTCTGTCATCTACTTCAACGGTCAGGAATGCTACAGGGCATCATGCTACGAGAACGGCCTCGCTGCAGAGATAAAGACTGTCCAGATGGGTCTTGTTATCGTTCAACAGCTTGTTGAATGAGAAAGGATGAAAGTGAAAATAGCTGGCTGGAATATATTAGCCAGTATCCGGAGCTTTTTGAAAAAAATAAAGTGGGACTGCAGAAGGTACGGAATGAACTGGGAAAGATTCACAGGTGTTCTTTGCAAATATAAACACGAAGTATCTTGAACTAGCTCACAGAAATTTACTGGACATTATTCCCAGTATTGAACGAAGGATCAAAGATTATTTTGAAATTGACGATTACAACATAGTCATTTACGTTGGACTAGAAAATGGTGCTGGCTGGGTAACAGATTTTATGAGAAAGCCTTCCATTCTTTTTGGACTGAAAGCAATTGTTAATCTCGAATGGATCGATAAACTCGAGGGATTAATTGCTCATGAATTTGGCCATCTGGTTCATTGGTCTTTGAGAAGAGAAAACATGGAAGAGCTCGAAAACGACGAGAAGTTCTGGCTCTATACAGAAAGATTCGCCCAAAGGATCGAAGATTTGATAGTTGGAAGACCATGGCATTTTGAGGAAGATGAATGGTTCGATTGGTGCGAAGAAAACGAGGCTTTACTCAAACAGGAATTTTTGAGAAGAATAGGAGAAAAAGAACCCCTGAATCCATTCTTTGGTTCGTGGTATGAGCTTTTTGAGAAACAGTTCCTGGGTTACTATCTCGAGTACAAATTCATTCGCTGGCTTGAGGATGAGCTTTCACTCGAGAGGATAGCAAAACTGAAAAGGGAAAAGATCGAGAGTAAAATTTTAGAGTTTCTTCGATTATGAATGCTTTCAATTCAGGAGATTTACCTTACTTGATTTTATTTTGTTATAATTTGACTGACCAGTCAATCAGGGAGGTGTTAAGGTGTCGGTAGTTGAGGTGAGAGATCTCACCAAGTACTACGGAAAGTCCAGAGGAGTGGAAGGTGTAACTTTCTCAGTTGAAGAAGGAGAGATATTCGGCTTCATCGGACCGAACGGTGCGGGGAAGACAACTACCATAAGGCTTCTCCTCGGTTTGATCTTTCCGGATTCTGGTCTGGCAGAGATTTTTGGGAAAGACGTCCTGAAAGAAGGAAAAGAAATCAGAAAGAACGTTGGCTACATTCCAGGTGAGGTGAGCTTTTACCCGGAAGTGACTGTGGAGGAATTTCTCAGGTACTCCGCCAGTTTCTATGAAAAGGTAGACTGGGATTATGTGAAGGAACTCTGCGGTGTTTTTTCGCTCGACACGAAAAAACGTATCAAGGAACTCTCCATGGGAAACAAAAAGAAAGTGGCTATCGTTCAGGCTTTGATGCACAGACCGAAACTTCTCATCCTGGACGAGCCCACGAATGGCCTCGATCCTATCGTTCAAAACACCTTCTTTGAAATTTTAAAAAACGAGAAAGAAAAAGGTACGACCGTGTTCTTTTCCTCGCACATATTAAGTGAGGTAGAAAGACTTTGCGATTGCGTTGCGATGATAAAGGATGGGAGAATCATCAGGGTGGAAAAGGTGGAGAATCTCAAAGGGGAAAGATACAAGGTGGTCCGTGTCAAAGGTGAAAATCTGGAAAAACTGAAAGATCTGGCTGAAGTGAATCGACTGAAGTTTGAAAACGGCACGGCGGAGTTTCTCTTTTCAGGAAACGTTGAAAGACTCCTCGAAATTCTTCGAAGTTTGAAACTGTCCGATTTCTGGGTGGAAGAACCTTCTCTTGAAGAGATATTCATGTCCTACTATCGGGAGGGAGAAGAATGAACATACTCAGGTGGGATATGAAGAGGTACATGAAGAGCACGATCGCTTGGACGGTCGTTCTCATTCTCCTTCAGCTCATGTACGCTGCGTTCTATCCGAGTATGGCAAAGGAGACAGAGTTCATAACGAAGTGGATGAAAGTGATGCCTAAGGCGTTCGTGAAGCTCTTCGGACTGGAAGACATGGACTTTTCCAACATCATGAACTACCTTGCCATGGTGTCCAGTATCTACGTGACACTCGTTGGAGGGGTTTTCGCTTCTTTGGTGGGTGTGAGGAGTGTTTCAAGAGAAGAAAACGAAAAGACCGTTGAGTTCCTCCTTTCGAAACCGGTTTCGAGGTTCGAAGTTGTGATCTCAAAGTTTTTCTCATCTCTGGTACACGTTCTCATTTTCGATGCGCTTCTGTTCAGCAGTTTGTTCATGTTTGCAAATATCTACAGTTCGAGCCCGGTTGAAGTAGAAAAATTTGTTGTCTTTGCTTTCAGTCAGGTGTTTCTTCACTTCACGTTGATGAACATTTCTTTCTTTGTGGGCACTTTGAGGTCAGACGGTGCGCTCTCTCTTGGGCTCGGTACAGTGTTCGTTCTATACGTTTTGAACATGATATCGAAGATCACGGACAAAGCGGAGTTTTTGAAGTATTTCACTCCGTTTTCCTATGCGGATCCTTCCACTGTTATAAGACACGGTTTTCCGGAATTCTCCGGTCTTTTCTTTGCGCTTGTGAACATAGCACTTCTGATCAGTTCGATCGTTTTGTTCTCGAAGAAAGACATTCTCGTGTGATGGAGGGATCGTGTTGTCGAAGAGGGATGCAATACTGAAGGCAGCGGTTGAGGTTTTCGGGAAAAAAGGTTACGATCGAGCCACAACAGACGAAATAGCAGAGAAAGCCGGGGTAGCCAAGGGTTTGATTTTTCACTATTTCAAGAACAAAGAAGAACTGTACTATCAGGCATACATGTCCGTTACAGAAAAGCTCCAGAAGGAGTTCGAGAATTTCCTTATGAAAAACAGGAATAGAGACATATTTGACTTCATGGAACGGTGGATAGAAAAGAAACTGGAGTACTCCGCTTCTCATCCCGAAGAAGCAGATTTTCTGATAACGCTCGTGAGCGTGGATGAAGGACTCAGGAAAAGAATACTTCTCGACCTCGAAAAATCACAGAGGGTCTTTTTTGACTTCGTAAGGGAAAAATTGAAAGATTTAGATCTCGCAGAAGATGTAACGGAGGAAATCGCTCTGAAATTTCTGATGTGGTTCTTTTCCGGATTTGAAGAAGTCTACCTGAGGACCTATCAAGGTAAGCCCGAACTGCTGAAAAGAGACATGAACACACTCGTTGAAGAAGTGAAGGTCATGCTCAGGATTTTGAAGAAAGGCATGACAAAATAATAAAGCGGGGGATTCCCCCGCTTTTTACGATATTCCAAGGAGTCTGTCGATTTTTGCCTTGTCGAATCCGATGACTATCTTGTTGCCGATCTCTATCACGGGAACTCCCATTTGTCCGGTCTTCTTCACCATGAGCTCGGCTTCTCTTGGATTTTTTGTTACATCGACTTCTTTGAACTTGAGCCCCAGCGATCTGAAGTATTCCTTCGCCTTCCTGCAGTACGGGCAGGTGGGAGTTGTGTAGATTTTGATTTTCAGGTGCTGCATCGCTTCACCTCCATTTTCTACTTTTTTAGTCCAAATTTATTCTATCACAGCTGACGGATCATTTCAATTAGTTCTCACAGAACTGAAAAGTTCAGGAAGCGAATCAATATGCTACAATTTCTTCTATGCAAAGGAGGGAGCTTTGTGCGGTACAGACTCATGTCGATAGAATTCTTCGTCTACGGCACGATGGCCGTTTATTCACTGTTGAGTCAGTTTCTGGCAAACGAAGAACTCTCGAAGTCTCAGATAGGGATCCTGATGGCTATCTTGCCGATCACATCACTCTACGCGAACCATCTGAATTTTGAAATCGCTTCCACCATAGGAAGGGTGAACTGGCTGAAAAGAGTGATTCTATTCGCTGGGATCCTNTTCTGGGGACTGTTTCTGTTCGATGAGTTCTACCTGAAACTCTTATTCATGGCTGTGTTCGCTTTTTTCTTTTCTGCAGTGACACCACTNNCCGANTCTGTTATCGTGGACATCACANATCAGATGAAGATGAACTACGGCAGAATCAGATTGTTTGGAACCTTCGGTTTCTCTTTCACAGCTCTTTTAATGAGCGGACTCATCAGACTGGGCTTTGTCACGATATTCTGCACTTTCACTACCCTGATGTTTTTGACCTTCTTAATATTGAACCCAATGAAAGAAGTAGAACTCGGTGAAGAAGAAAAAAGAAAGAGTAAGAAACCTCTTCCCACTTTCTTCTGGCTTCTTCTTCCCGTTGTGATCTTTGGAATAGCAGCGAACAACTTCAATTTCGTTTTTCTGCCTGTTTTGATGAAGGAAAGAAACTACGACGTGTCTCTTGCGAGTATCGCCCTTTCTCTCATGGCCATCACAGAAACACCGTTCCTCCTGTGGGCCGATGAGATAGTGAAAAAGCTCGGTGTGGGATTCATGCTCGCTTCGGGTGTNTTCGTTGTGGGTCTCAGGAACCTGCTTGTGACCATGACAGGGTNTCCAGCTNCCTTGCTGATGGTTCAACTCCTGCAGGGATGGACCTACATAGTGATCTATTACTCCATGATGTTTCTCATTCGAACGTTCGGCTCCGCNAGGATCAGGGCACAAAAGTACTTCTGGGTCGCTATGGGAATAGGGCCNTTCATAGGCTCATCGGTAGGTGGTGTGCTCGCAGAAAATCTTGGTCTTATCAATTCATACAGGATNCTCGGTTTGGTTCCTATGATTGTCTCTCTCTTTGTCTTTCTTTTCCTCAGGAAGTACGAAAGAGCTTCTTGACCACCTCTCTCACTTTTTGGGCATATTCTTCTTTGCAGATCAGAATTCCGTTCGGTGTATCGATCACGATCACATCAGAGAGCCCAACAACCGCTATGGGTTTGTTGTGGGTTTTCACAAAGACACGATCACTGTCCACGAGTATCACTTCGTCCGATTCTTCTGTGTATCCCTCTATTTCTCTCACAGAAGACCAGTTTCCCACGTCGGACCACTCGAAATCTGCCTTTACAACCCGCACTTTTTTCGATTTTTCCATAACTGCGTAGTCCACGCTGATTGAAGGTACTTTTTCGTAAGCTTTTTTGAGCTCTTCGAAATTTCTTGGATCGACATCCTTCAGATTTTCGTATATGGATGGTTCACACACCTTCACCTCTTCGATGAATTCTCTCGCTTTCCACAGGAACATACCGCTGTTCCAGAGAAATCTTCCGCTTTCGACGAATTTTTTGGCCATTTCGAGGTCTGGTTTTTCCCTGAACTGAGCGACTTTGTGAACTCCTTCTTCCAGTTCTTCCCCGATCTCTATGTAGCCGTACCCGGTTTCCGGCCTTGTTGGAACGATACCAAACGTGAAAAGACCATCGTACTTCTCCAGGGCATCGAGTGCTTTTTTCACCGTTTTCCAGAATTTTTTTGTGTCCGGTATTCTGTGATCCGCAGGTAGAACAAGCACCGGCTCATCGTCATCTGCCAGCTTTGTTCCTATGAAACAGGCTGGAGCGGTGTTTTTCTTCATCGGCTCTGCGATGATGTTTTCGTCTGGAAGCTCTGGAAGCTCTTTTTTCGTTCTCTCAACGTAGTCTTTGTGAGTTACGACGATCACGTCTTTTGGGTCCATTTCCTCCAGAACGCGCTCGAAAGTCCATCTCATGAGACTCTTGTTTCCGAAGAGTTTCAAAAACTGTTTTGGAGTCTCAGGAGTGGAAAGGGGCCAGAATCTCTCTCCAGATCCTCCTGCAAGAATCAGTGCTTTCATCACTTCACCTCCTCGTGTACAATTTTAACAGGAGGTGGAGGACGTGATCAGAGTTCTCAGCGTCTTCGGAACAAGGCCCGAGGCAATAAAGATGGCACCACTTGTGAAAAAACTCGAAGAAGAACAAAACGTGGAAAGTTTGGTCTGTGTCACCGCTCAGCACAGACAGATGCTGGACCAGGTGCTGGAAGTTTTCGATATAAAACCGGATTTTGACTTGAACATAATGAAAGAAAGGCAGAATCTCTCCGATATAACCGTGAATGCGCTGTCTGGTCTTTACGATCTGATAGGAGAGTTGAAGCCGGATATCGTATTGGTTCAGGGAGACACGACGACCACGTTCGCAGGGGCGCTCGCGGCCTTCTATCACAGGATCCCGGTTGGCCATGTAGAAGCGGGCCTGAGGACGAACGACAGATACTCTCCCTTCCCGGAGGAGATCAACAGAAGACTAACGGGTGTTCTCTCCACACTGCATTTCGCACCCACAAAGAGGAACAGAGAGAACCTTCTGAAGGAGAACGTCATGGGGAAGATCTACGTGACGGGAAACACGGTGATAGACGCCCTCAGGTACACCGTGAAAGAGAACCACGTTTTCGAGAATCCAGTTTTGAGGAATATGGATTTTTCTGACGGAAGGTACATCCTCCTCACTTCACACAGAAGAGAGAACATCGGAAAACCCCTGGAAAACATCTGCAGGGCAGTGAGAAGGATCGTTGAAGAATTCGAGGATGTGAAGGTGATTTACCCGGTTCACATGAACCCCGCTGTGAGAGAGATCGTATTTCCGATGCTTGAAAACGTGGAAAGAGTTTTCCTAATCGATCCTGTGAATGTGATTGACATGCACAATCTGATGGCAAGAAGTTATCTCATTATGACTGACTCTGGAGGAATACAGGAGGAGGCACCGGCCCTTGGAAAGCCGGTGATCGTTCTGAGAAAGGAGACAGAAAGACCCGAAGCGATCGAAGCGGGTGTAGCCGTTTTGGGAGGAGTGGAGGAAGAGAGAATATTCGAACTTGCAAAGAAGCTTCTTTTGGACAGAGAAGAATACGAGAAAATGGCGAAAGCCGTGAACCCATTCGGAGATGGCAGAGCTTCAGAGCGCATTGTGAAAGCGATTCTTCACGAGTTCGGGCTTTCAGATCCACCAGAGGAGTTCTGCTGATCACTTTCTTCTCTTTTCGAGTTCTCTCATGACATCCTGGACAGTGACACCAGCGTCAGCCATGAGGACGGTGAGGTGGTAGATCATGTCCGCTATCTCCCAGACGAGATTCTCTTTGTCATTCTGGAGATACCCCGTGATCACCTCTACCGCTTCTTCCCCGAATTTTTTGGCGATTTTTCCTTTGCCTTCCCTGAAGAGCTTCGCCGTGTAGGAACCTTCCGGCATCTCTTCTTTTCTTTTTTTAACGAGTCTGTAGAGATCCAGCCAGAAGGTGGGAGAGCCCGTTTCTTCAAACCTGTGCTCCACCTTGAAAAAGCAGGATCTGTTTCCCGTGTGGCACGCCACCTTATCTTCTGGAAAATCAACGATGTACAGGTAAGCATCGTCATCGCAGTCCCTTCTTATTTCAACCACTCTCATCGTGTTTCCAGAGGTTTCTCCCTTTTTCCAGATTTTCTGTCTCTCTCTCGAGAAGAAATGCGCGTATCCCGTTTTCTTGGTGAGCTCCAAAGCCTCTTCGTTCGCGTAGGCCAGCATCAACACCTCACCCGTTGTTCTCTCCTGAACCACCACCGGATAGAGCGTCATCACAACCCCTCCAGTCTCACGTTCACTCCGTGTTTTTTGAGGTACTCTTTCAGTTCTCTCACGTCGATCTCTCTGAAGTGAAAGACAGAAGCCGCAAGGGCAGCGTCGGCACCTGCCAGGAAGGCTTCAAGGAAATGTTCCATTTTTCCCGCACCACCGGAAGCGATGATGGGAAGTGTGGTTAGTGGCCTCACGAACCTTATCATCTCCGTATCGTAACCCGATTTTGTGCCGTCTCTGTCGATGCTGGTGAGCAGGATCTCTCCTGCTCCTCTCCTTTCTACTTCAACCACCCAGTCTCTCAGAAGTATGCCCGTGTTCTTCTTTCCGGAGTAGGTGAAGACCATGAACTCTCCATCCACTCTTTTTGCATCTATCGCCACGACAACGGCCTGACTCCCAAAAGTTTGAGCGATCTGTGTGATCAAAGAAGGATTCCCCACAGCCGCCGTGTTTATGCTCACCTTGTCCGCACCACGGAGAATGAGCTCCGAGGCCGTTTCGAAGTCGTGGATACCTCCTCCAACAGTGAACGGAATGTCGATCTGCTCGGCCACCTTTTCGACCAGTTCCAGCATGGTTTTCCTCTTCTCAACGGACGCGGTGATATCCAGAAAAACGAGTTCGTCTATTCCAATTTCGGAATAGAACTTTCCCAGTTCGACAGGATCACCGCTGTCCCTGAGGTTTTCGAAGTTCGTTCCCTTCACCACACGACCGTCTTTCACATCGAGACACGCGATTATTCTTTTAGCGAGCATATCTCTTCATCACCTCAACTGTGAGAATTCCCTCCAGAAACGCCCTTCCCACGATCACACCTTTGAGAAGCCCGTTCGTTTCTGTGTGAACCTTCTGCGCTGTTTTCAAAGAGTTCTCCGAAGAGATACCACCCGCTGCGAGTACTTTCACTTCAGCTTCGATCGCTATCTTTTTGGTGAGAGAAAAATCGTGCTCCTGAAGAGTGCCATCTTTTTCGATCTCCGTGTGTACGATCTCTTCAAGGCCGTATTCTTTCAGTCTCTTCAGAAGAGAAACAGGGTCGATCTCCTCTTCCGCCAGCCACCCTTTGAACGCTACTCTTCCACCTCGAGTGTCCAGACTGAACACGGGCTCCACATCTATTTCTCTCAGGGATTTCAGGAAAGAAGGATCTTCCAGAACCTTTGAGCTCACGATCTGTCTTCTGTATCCCAGCTTTCGGAGTTTTTCCGCGTAATCGAGCGATCTGATCCCGCCTCCGATCTGTATGTGCTCGGCAAATTCAGAGAGTTTCTCGAGAACTGGAAGATTCTCGCCGCTGTTTTCTATCGCATTCGAGAGATCCACCACGTGAATCAGTGTGAATCCTTCTTCGATGAGTTTTTCCACCAGTTCTACGGGATCTTTTTCGTAAAATATGGTGTTCTCTTTTCTTCCTTTTATCATCCTCGCTACTTTTCCTCTGAAGAGATCTATCGCCGGGACAACGAGCATTCGATCACCTTCTCAAGCAGTTTTCTTCCGATTTTTGAACTCTTTTCGGGATGGAACTGAAACCCCAGAATTCTCCCCTTCCTCACCGCGGATGGAAAGATCTCACCGTCGTATTCAGTTGTTCCCAGAACGTGTTCCTCCTCGCACACAGCTCTGTAGGTGTGGACGAAGTAGTAATACCCGTTCGGAAACGTGTCTTTGAAGATCACCTCGTTCCAGCCCATGTGGGGAAGTCTTCTGCTCCTCAGTTTCACGACGTTTCCTTCTATGAGAGAAAGACCTTTCACGCCGGGTGCCTCTTCGCTCTCTTCAAAAAGAAGCTGCATTCCAAGACAAACTCCGACCACGTACCTCTCGTCTTCGACGTGTTTTCTTACGAACTCGATGAGATCATTCTCCCNGAGACGTCTCATCCCTTCGCCGAAGTGTCCCACACCCGGGATGAACAGAAGATCGTACAGGTCGTTTCGAGGTGATTCCACGAGCTCTATCGAAACATCCTCAAAATTCTCGGATGCCCTTTTCACTCCGCGGTACAGATTCATTATGTTCCCCGGACCAACAGAGATTATTCCGATCCTCAATCTATCACACCCTTGGTGGTCTTTTTTTCTGAACTCTCCAGAGCCTTGGCAATCGCTAGTCCAAAAGATTTCATGGCAGATTCAGAGATGTGGTGGTCGTTCTTTCCGAAGAATTTGAAGAAATGAACCGTGATCCTTGCGTGGTTCACAAATCCGCACATAAACTCCTCGAATCCCTCGACGGGCATGTCTTCTATCTTTTCAACGGAGAATTCGAAATTCTTCTGGAAGAAGGGCCTTCCGGAAAGATCCACGTAGCATCCCACCAGCGCTTCGTTCATGGGAACGGTGGCTTCACCGAATCTTCTCACTTTCGTGTAGTCGAAAAGCTCCCTGAATGCAAGCCCCAGTGAAATACCGAAGTCCTCTATCAGGTGGTGAAGGATGCCGTCTTTGCTTTCGCAAGTGCTAACCCTGAGACCCAGGCCAGAGTAATGACAGAAGGTGTTCAGAAGGTGATCGAAAAAATTCACCCCCGTGCTTCCTTCGAGTTTTCCGTGTACCGTGTCGAGCGTTATGGAAATCTCGATCTCGTTGGTGTTTCTCTGAACGATCACACCGTTTTCCAATCTTTCTACCGTCATTTGAACACCTCCAGTTCTCTCAGAATCATATCGTTCTCTTCGCGTTTTCCGATAGTGATTCTAACACCTTCCCTGAAACTGCGAACAGCGACGTTCTTCGTCCGGAGGTGTTCGAGAAGTCTTTCTTTTTCTTCCTTCTCCATGAATACGAACACGAAGTTTCCTCTGGAGTCGGTGATTCGGTATCCCATTTCCCTGAGAGCACTCTTCATCCTCTCGCGTTCTTCCACGATGAACTTCGTTCTTTCTTCAAAGATCTCTCTGTGATCGAGAGCTACCTTTGCGAACATCTGGGAGACGTAGCTCACGTTGAAAGGAAGTCTCACCCTGTTGTAAGCGTCAATGAACTTCTCCGAGGCCACAACGTATCCGACACGTTGCGCTGCCAGGGAAAACGCTTTCGAGAAAGTCCTGATCACAGCGAGATTTTCGTATTTCTTCAGAAGATCCACATAACTTTCTCCGTGGAATTCGTAGTAGGCTTCGTCCAGCGCGACGAAGGCACCCGTTTTCAGGATTCTTTCTATTTCCTCTCTTTCGAAGACATGGCCCGTTGGATTGTTCGGGTTCGGAATGAAAACAACGTCTCCTTCTCCCACGTTCACCTCAGGTATCCTCAGATCTTTCGTGAGCGGCACTTCCAGGAATTTCGCTCCAACTGCCTTCGCAAAGATCCTGTAGCAGCTGTAGGTCGGGGGAAAGAAAACGGAACGGTCGAACATGAGCATCATCACGTAGATGATCTCATCCGCTCCGTTTCCCACAGAGACGTTGTTTTTCGAAAGAAAATCGGTGTCGAGGTATGAGAGTATCTTTTCTATTAATTCTTCATCGGGGGAGTCGTAGTAGATCCTCAGGGCGTCGCTGTTCAATCGTCGAAACACTTCATCCACGAGGTCCTCTGGAAAGGGAAACGGATTTTCATTCAGCGCAAGGTAGGTTTTGTCTCTCTTTTCGGTTTCGTACGGATACGCCCTCTTTGCAATCAAATCGAGAGGATTCACAGCTTTTCCCTCCTGACGTCTATCGCCCGAGCGTGGGCTTCAAAACCTTCCCAGCGCGCCATCTTCGAGTAAAGCTCGCTCTTTCTTCTGAAATCTTCTTCGGAGAGGTGTGTGATGAATATCTTCTTCGTGAAATCGGAAACCCTGAGTCCTGAGGAGAACCTCGCGGATCTGAAGGTGGGAAGAACGTGGTTCGGTCCCGCACCGTAGTCTCCCACAGACTCACAGGTGTACTTTCCGAGAAAGACAGATCCCGCGTTCTTTATGTGTCCCAGTGGCTCAAACGGGTTTTCCACGAGGACCTCCAGATGTTCGGGGGCGATGAGGTTGGAGATCTCAAAGGCCCTTTTCAGACTGTCCGTCAAGATGATGGTACCGAAATTTTCCGTTGAAATCCTGGCCGTTTTTCTTCTCTCTTCTGGAAGAGCTTCCAGGTGTCTTTCAATGACCTGAGGTAATTTTTCGAAGACTTCTTTCGAAGTGGTTATCACCACACTCATCGCGTTCTCGTCGTGCTCTGCCTGGGAGAGGAAATCCGCGGCTATGAGATCCAGGTCGGCACTGCCGTCTGTCACGATCGCAATCTCGCTGGGACCCGCTATGGAATCGATTCCAACGTCTCCGTAAACGTGTTTCTTTGCGAGCGTGACGAAGACTCCACCGGGTCCCACGATCTTGTCAACGGGTTTCACTGTTTCCGTGCCGTATGTGAGGGCGGCTACCGCGTGAGCCCCTCCCATCCGGTAGATCTCCTTCAGACCGAGGATTTCGCAGGTTTTCAGGATGTATGGAGAGATGCCTCCGTTTTCATTCGGTGGTGTTGTGACAGCGATCCTTTCCACACCAGCAACGATAGCGGGAACCGCGCACATGAGGAGCGTGGAAAAGTACGGAACCTTTCCCCCAGGAACGTAGATTCCCACACTCTCGAGAGGAACAACCATCTCTCCCAGGAAGCTTCCACCCTTCGTCGTGAAAAAGAAAGATCTTTCCTCCTGTCTTCGATGGAATTCCTTCAGGTCTTCTATCACGATTTTTATCGTTTCAACGAATTCTTCCTCTACTTGGGCTTCCGATATTTCCTTCTCTGTGACACGAAGGTTCTCGATGCCCACCGGGTGCTTCTCGAACCTTTTGAGGAATTCCTCGAGGGCTCTGTCTCCTTCTTCTTTCACTCTCCTGATGATTTCTTTTACGGTCTCTTCCACCTGCGATACAGATTCCATCCTTTGTTTCAATAGTCTGAGCACTTCTTTATCCCCGGGATTGTTCATTAGAATCATGTTCGATCACCTCCTGGAGCTTTTCAAGGAAGGAAACCACCTCTTCTCTTTTCGTTCTGTAACTCACCGGATTCACCACAACATGGGTTCTTATGACGAATATTTCATCGAGAATCTCCAGGTTGTTCTCTTTCAGTGTTCTTCCAGTTTCGGTGATGTCCACGATGAGATCTGAGAGTCCGGCTATTGGAGCGAGTTCGACAGAACCCTTCAGTGGTATTATGCGACAGTGCCATCCTTTGGATTCGCAGTATCTCTGAGTTACGTTCGGAAACTTCGTGGCGATTCTCTTTTCACCCTCTGGTATTCCCCTTCCCTTCGGACCGGCAAGAACCATTCTGCTAATGTTTGTGGGAATGAAGAAGGGCTGAATGAGACTAGTTTCTTTTTCGAGGAGTACATCGGTTCCACAGAATCCAATGTCTGCCACTCCGTGAACGAGATACGTTGGTACATCGAACGGTCTCACCATGAAACAGACGATATCCTTCCCTTCCCGAAGAATAGAAGACTCCCTTTCGAAAATAACTCCCGTTTTTTTCAGGTAGGTCATCACCTTCTCTTCTAACCTTCCTTTGGGGATTGCCAGTTTCAGCATGTTTTTCCCTCCAGAAAGATGGATCCACCCACACCTTTTTCTCCGTTCACTGTGTACTCTCCGCCGGCAGCTACGAGTCTGGAAGAAGATGTATCGTAGATGGTGAATATCAGGCCACAGTACTCTTCGATCGTTCTCGCAAGGGTGAGATCGATCTCAACGGAAACGGTGGGGAACTTCTCCTGAAGGAAGGAAGATGCCGAAAGCAGATCTTCCCTCACTGAAAGCGGGAGATCCATCGTCTTCAGATGTTCCGGTGATCTCCGGTATATGCTGTCTTCGATAATCTTCTCTACCCTGGAAAGATCAATTTTCTTCATGTGAGAGAGAAACTCGATTTCCGCGAGGTTTTTCGTGTCGATGAGATTCAGAACCTTCTCGTGGAGGTCCTTCGGAATTTCTTTCAGTAGATCCTCGTAAACACCGGTGTGTCCTATTTCCACTATCACCGGACCTTCAAAAAATTCCGATGCACTTTCGACGATGATCTCAAGAACTTCCAGCGAATCGTCCAAGGAGTTCCTTGGAACCTTTTCGAGTCCAAGTTGATACTCCGCCACCAAATCGCTTCCCGAGTATCTGTAAACGAAATCGGCGTACCAGACCTTGATTTGAGAATCGGGGGAATATCTTTTACGATGGTTGAGGACAGTTTTTGTGAAATCTTCTCTGATGGAGAAAAGATTGCCCTTTCTGTCGAGGAAAAAATTCCCCGCCGGCTCTTCTGCCTTTTCGAGCGCTGGGACGAAGAACGGTGAGAATCCTTTTTTCGTGGCTTTACTGTAGAACGAAAACACCTTCTCGAAATCCAAGAAATCCACCTCCCCAGTGAACTACCATGACTTATAGAAGTCATGGCTTCCCGCTTCAACCCGTGATAGCTCGTAGACCCCTTTCGGGTTCCGCCGCCAGAGCACTGTCCACAGGCGTAAATTCGGACGGTTCCCGCCCTATTGAAAGCATCAAGCCGTACCTGGCCAGATTCTTTGCAGCATTCACGTCCCTATCATGATGTGCTCCACATACAGGACACGTCCATTCTCTAACGCTCAG
>Ga0065719_106577_pt1 | contig 103252 bp, 116 predicted proteins | sample GBSCel85sediment_FD_59106 | JGI IMG/M metagenome (GOLD analysis project Ga0065719, IMG submission 59106) | Hot spring sediment microbial communities from Great Boiling Spring, Nevada - Cellulolytic enrichment CS 85C v3 (version 3) | ecosystem: Environmental > Aquatic > Thermal springs > Hot... | reverse complement strand
TTGTTGGTTTCGTCGAGTATTACTTCTAGTGTTACTCCACACTCATGCTCAACTATTTCTCCTGCAACAACATCGCTAGGCAGCTCAACTACACCACCACAAACAGGACACCTAGCCTCAACCATAGTCCCGACCTATCTGCTTTACATTACAGCATAAGCTCTTTCTGAACAGGGGTTTATATTTAATACTCAAAATTATAGGTGCGAACTTATGTATAGTACCCTACTTGAATCCGCACAGAGATTTAGGGAGCAGTGATCCAGCACACACTCAATACCGTAATGTGAGCAGGTCAAAAATTAAAAACCCCGTTTCTTGAAACAGCGTAGGAAAACGGTGTAGATGTTGAAGAAGGTTAACGTCTGTATACTTGGTGGTTCGGGATACACGGGAGGAGAGCTGCTTAGGATCTTAGCTGGTCACCCAAATGTCGAAGTGGTCATGGCCACATCAAAGGAGTACGTGGGCAAGCCTGTGCACTACGTCCACTTCAACCTTAGAGGTGTGTACAAGAACCTCAAGTTTGCTCCTCTAGACATAGACAAGATAACGTCTCAGTGCGAGGTTGCATTCTTGGCTTTACCTCATGGTGTATCGCTTCACTATGTACCTAAGCTTCTCGAGACAGGGCTGAGAGTCGTCGATTTAAGCGCGGACTTCAGATTGAAAGATCCGTCGATGTATAAGCTGTGGTACGGCATTGAACATCCATATACAGACCTGCTGAAAAAAGCAGTATACGGATTGCCTGAACTGCATAGAGACGAGATAAAGAATGCACAGCTTGTAGCTTCTCCGGGATGCAACGCCACCTCCTCTATTCTATCGCTTATACCTCTGGTCAGAAATTCGCTAGTAGATCTAGATAGGATTGTTATTGATGTAAAGGTTGGTAGTAGCGAGGCTGGATCCAAGCCCTCTATAGCCGATCACCACCCAGAGAGAGAGGGATGCATAAGACCTTACGAAGCCGAGGGACATAGACACGTGGCAGAGGTCGAGCAGGAGATAAGTATGTTGGCTGGGAGAGAGGTTAGACTCACTATGGTGCCACACGCCGTTGGAGCTATTAGGGGGTCTCTGGCCTCTACACATGCATGGTTAACAAGAGATCTAGGAGAGCTTGAAATGCTGAAAGCCTACGTAGGCGTGTATAAGAATGAACCGTTCGTTCGTATTGTTTACAAGGTTCCGCCGGGCTATCCCGACCCAAAGTACGTATTGGGCAGCAACTACGCAGACGTGGGTTTTGCTATAGACAGAAGGGTTGGGAGGGTAACATCTTTCTGTGCAATAGACAATCTAATCAAGGGTGCTGCGGGACAGGCTGTACAGGCTTTCAACATCATGATGGGATTTGATGAAACCCTGGGTCTTCGAACACCTCCACTAAAACCCATATAGGGAGGGTGCTGGCGATGGTTATAGTTGTCAAAGCTGGTGGAAGAGCGCTGGGAAAGAACCTCGACGGAATAGTCAAGGACATAGCTAATATAGCAAAACAGGAGCAGGTAGTGTTTGTCCACGGTGGTGGAGATGAAGTTACTGAAATGTGTAAGAGGCTAGGAATAGAGCCGAAGTTCGTCGTATCGCCCGAGGGGATTCGAAGCCGGTATACCGACGAAAAAGAGCTTGAAGTCTACGTAATGGTTATGGCGGGGAAGATAAACAAATCGATAGTATCCAAGCTTATAGCACTCAATACGAAGGTCATAGGGATTACAGGTGCGGACGGTCCTACGCTAATAGCCGAGAGAAAGAAGAAGATAGTAGTAGTCGATGAGCGAGGCAGGAAGCGGGCCATAGAAGGGGGATACACAGGTAAGATAGTAAGAGTAGAGACAGGTTTGCTAACAAAGATCCTAGGAGAAGGGTTTGTTGTGGTTCTAGCACCCATAGCGGTAGACTTGGAGGGAACACTTCTAAACGTAGATGGTGATCAAGCAGCTTACTCGGTGGCTTCGGCACTCAAGGTAAACTCGCTCATTATACTGTCAGATGTTGAGGGCGTCTTGATGGGTGGAAAGCTGGTAAAGTCTTTGAAGATGTCGGAGGTTGATCAGATGCTAAAGGATATAGGATTTGGTATGAACAGAAAAGTGATGCTAGCCAAAAAGGCCGTCGAGGAGGGCGTAGGAAGGGTGATCATAGCCTCCGGACTCGTTGATAATCCTGTGACAAAAGCGTTGCAGGGTTTCGGCACAGTTTTGGAGCCTGGGTAAGCACATGCCTATAGATGAGAACGACCTCAAGCTTTTAAAGCTACTAAAAGAGAACGCTAGGATGCCCTATTCGAAGCTTGCTAGAGAGCTAGGAATTAGCGAAAGCGCTGTCAGGAAGAGGATCTCCAAACTCCTAAAGAGCGGAATCATAAAGAAGATCACCATAGAGTACGAGCTCGAAAACGAGATCAGAGCTATAATACTTGTAAAAACACAGCCGCCCACGCCTGTCCCAGAAGTTTCTAGAAATATAAAGAAGATTCCAGGTGTTGACACAGTCTACGAGGTCACGGGAGAGTACGACATAATAGTAGTAGCAAGAGCCTCCGGAATTGATATGATAAACAAGTTTATCGACGAGATCAGATCTATTCCTGGCGTAGTGAGTACATATAGCATGATCGTGCTAAAAACATGGGTTTAAAAATCATTAAAGCTTTTAAGTAAGTACGAAGCCAGAGTTTAAGCTAAGGTGGTTAAGCTGCCCCAAACACGATAACTGAAAAAAGGCGCAAGATAAAAGTAAGGGCACCGGCATCCATAGCTAACCTAGGCCCGGGTTTTGACATTCTTGCGCTGGCTATCGAGGGTCTATATGATTCTGTTGAGGTAGAGGTATCGGAGGGCCAAGGATCAATAACCGTCGAGGCAGAGGGCTACGCCATACCTGGAGGGGTCAAGAATGTTGCCTATCGTGTTGCCAGTGCCTTTCTTGAAAGATACGGGCTAAGAGATGTAGACATAAGGATCAGGGTTGTCAAAGGAGTTCCACCTGCTAGTGGTTTGGGGAGCTCTGGAGCTTCATCAGCTGCAACGGCTTTTGCCCTGGCAAAGCTGTTCGATATCGGAGTAAGCGAAACGGACTTGCTGAGGATAGCAGGAGAAGGCGAGGCTTTGGTAGCTGGCGCACCACACTACGACAATGTCGCAGCAAGTCTTTTCGGTGGTGTTGTGCTTATCGACATACTGAAAGAGAGAGTCTATCGGATAAGGCCACCCACATCCATGTACATAGCCATAGTGGCACCTAGAGGAGTGGCTACAGCTGAGAAAAAGAACGGGGCTGGCTAGATCAATGCTTCCTAAAACCATAGACTTCGAGGTACACGTTAAGCAACAAGCATCTCTAGCCAAGCTTGTATATGCGCTTATGAGTGGCGATATCGAGGCCCTGGGCGAGGCTATATCATCGGATTTTGTTGTCGAGCCTCACAGAGCCAGCCTCATTCCTTACTACTATGATTTGAAGAGAATGGCTCTCGACATGGGCGCTCTTGGGTTTAACATAAGCGGTGCAGGGCCGTCAGTATTCCTCATCCATAGGTCATGTGATGAGGCCAGGTATGTGGGTGAAAAGCTTATATCTTTTCTTAAGGACAAGGGTCTATACTCAGACCTTATACTTACTAGGGTAAGCGATAAAGGGGCTGAGGTGGTGGGGTGAAAGATCATGGTTAGGATAGTCGTCGTGGGCTTTGGGAGCGTTGGAAGGGCCTTTGCTCGCATAGTTGCTTTGAAAAAGAGGGCTATTGAAAGTAGGTACGGCGTTACCCTAAATGTAGTTGGAATAGCGGATTCAAAAGGTATGGCGCTTAAAAGCGATGGGTTTTCGGAGTACGAGCTTCTAAAGTTGAGTGAGGTACCGAGATCGGGGGTTAACATGTTTTCTCCTTATGCTCATAACTTTGTTGATCTAGGCTATATGTATGATCACGTTCAGCCGGATATTCATGTAGAGCTAACCCCCTCAAGCTACGTAGACGGCGAGCCCGGACTGTCTAATATATTGTTTGCATTGAACAGGAGGACACATGTTGTAACAGCTAACAAAGCACCTCTCGTTCTAAGGTATGGCGAGCTTATGGACATAGCCAAGAAGAACTCTGTGCAGATAAGATTTAGGTCTACGGTTATGGGGGGAACCCCCCTGATCGACACTGTCATGAGCCTTAGAAGCGAAGATGTAGAGAGAATAGAAGGGATACTGAACGCCACAACGAATTTCATACTAAGCGAGATGCACGACAAGCTAATAGATTTTGACGAAGCTCTCAAGAGAGCACAGGTTCTGGGAATAGCAGAGGCGGATCCATCACTAGATATAGAAGGTGTTGACGCAGCTGCAAAACTCGTTATACTATCGCATGTTATTGGGCGGAACATAGGTTTAAACGATGTAAGACGAGAACCTCTTTCAAAGATTAGGCTCAGGGACGTTGTAGAGGCTATAAAGGAGGGGTTCGTCATAAAGTACATGGTTCATCTCGATGTTCAGAGAGGCGATGCTTGGGTAAGAATTGTAAGAATTCCACGGAGCGACGCGTTCGCTCAGATAAACGGAACATTGAATGCTGTTAGGATTAGAACAGACACTGGCGAGATACTCTTTGTCGGCAAGGGAGGAGGCGGCATCGAGACGGCGCACTCTGTTCTCGATGACGTTATAGCTATAGCCCTTAGTATCGAAGGTGGTAGAAGATAGAGGACGTAGTAGTCAAGCTTGGAGGGTCGTTGCTGAGGAGCGGCAAGGACTATATAGAGGTCGCCGAAAAAGTTCGGGATGTTTTTCTCGATAGGGGTTTTAGACCAATAATAGTTGTTTCAGCCTCTAAAGGTGTGACAGACCTTCTTATTCAAGTTGCTAAAGGGCATAGGGGCGCTTTGGATGAAGTCGAGAGAAGGTATATGGATATAGCGCTCGAGATAGGCTCAGCTAAACTCATTAGGAGAGTGGAGGAGGAGCTCAAGAAACTGCGAAGAATTACTAAGAGTATTGAGGAAGCCGATGCGGCTCTAGTAGACTATATAGTATCCTATGGCGAGAGGATAAGCAAGATCATAACGGTTCAAGCTCTTGAGAACATGAATATACATGCGTTTGAGCTAGACGCGTGTAGCGTTATAATAACAAACGATGTTCACGGAGATGCTGTTATCGACTACCCTGCTACAGCTGTAGCGCTTGAGAAAGTATACTCGGTAATAAAAGACAGGAACTATGTGCCTGTGATAGAGGGCTTCATAGGCAGAACCCCCAATGGCATAGTCACAACGCTTGGTAGGGGAGGCTCAGATTACACAGCCACAGCTATTGCAGCGCTTCTAAAGCTTGACAAGGTCTTTCTAGTTACTGATGTCGAGGGGGTCATGACTACGGATCCTGATCTAGTTCCAACAGCCAAGCTTGTCAGATACATGAGCTATGTAGAGGCGCTAGAGGCGTCGATGTACGGCACCAAGGGGATAAACCCCAAGGCTTTCGAGCCCCTAGAGAAGATATTCAGCTCGAAAGTTCTAATAGGGTCTTGGAGGCTGTTTGGGACGACTATATCCAGGGACATCCCCGAGAGCTTGCGGGGCCCAAAGGTGATAATGATCAAGGATACTGTTGATTACTCCTACATAGCCATAGTCGGTGAAGGGGTCTCTGAGGCAAAGTTTGTCAGAGATGTACTAGATATAGTGATTAGCCGGGGCATAGAGATCAAGGGTCTGCAGTCGCATATCCATAGACCTTCTATAGTGCTTTATGTCGATAAAGAGCAGGGCGTAGATATTTTAAAAATTCTGCACAAGGCACTCTTCGAGAAGGGGTGAAAATGAAGAGGCGTGTTGCGGTACTTGGAGCAACGGGAATCGTTGGACAGAGGTTTGTATCTATAGTAGCAGAGCATCCCTGGTTTGAACTGACACTCGTAACAGCCTCTGAGAGATACGTGGGTAAGAAATACTCTGAGGTTGTCAAGTGGGTTATAGAGAAGCCTATGCCAAAAATAGCTGGCGATCTTACCATAGAGTCGCTGGACGTTAACAGAATTGCCTCAGAAAAAGTGGATATAGCCTTTGTAGCCCTACCCAAGGAAGTGGCTACCAACATAGAGACTGACCTAGCTAAGAAAGGTATTGCTGTTGTATCGAACGCTAGTAACATGAGGCTAGAACCCGATATTCCTCTGCTCAATCCGGAGGTTAACGCCGACCACATAGAAATAATAGAGTTTCAGAGAAGGAACAGGGGGTGGAGCGGCTCAATAGCTAAGGTGCCTAACTGCACCACGGCTATACTAACGCTAAGCCTCAAACCCATATATGATGAGTTTGGAGTTAAGCGAGTTGTTACGGCCTCCATGCAAGGACTATCAGGTGCTGGATTGACCGGGGTGCCTGCAATGTTTATACTTGACAACATAATTCCGTTCATAGAAGGTGAGGAAGAGAAAGTAGAGACCGAGTCTAGGAAAATCCTAGGAACCCTTACAGACAACAGGATAGCGCTTAACAATGATTTCGCTATTACAGCAAGCTGTCACAGGGTTATGGTGTTGGAGGGCCATTCGCTAGCTGTTTTCGTGGAAACCTCTAGAAAAGTTGATGCCGTCGAGGTCGCAAAAGCGCTCGAGAGGTTCAAGAACAATAAGATAAGAGGGCTAGGCCTCCCATCAGCACCCGAAAAGCCCATCATCGTGAGGAAAGAACCTGATCGACCCCAGCCAAGACTTGACAGACTTGCAGGCAATGGCATGAGCGTAGCTGTTGGAAGAATAAGAGAGGACAAGGCGCTTGGCGGTATAAAGTATTTTGTAGTAGGACATAACACCATCCGAGGGGCAGCGGGTACAGGAGTTCTTATAGCTGAACTGATGGTCGCAAAGGGTATCGCCTAGCTGGTTTAAGTAAATAAGTAAAAGAGAAAAATATGTCTACGAACTCTGTTGTTCGTACTGTTTTTCGTTTCTGCCATATACGTTCTCCAAAACGCTTTCGATCTTTGAAATATGGCTACTCAACCTCTGAACCTGGTTGCTGAAAGACGCTATCAAAGGTTGTAGCTGTCTGAGCTGTTCGTGAACCCCCTTCAAGGTTTCTACGAGTTTTTTGCTCTCCTCTAGCGCGCTGATGACGTTTTGCCTTTGTATAATAAGCTGTGATACTCTCTTCACAGAGGAGTACTTCTTAGCCCACTTGGGTATAACACCATCTCTTCTAAGCTCATCGATTTTCTTCAGCAATAGCGGTACGTCGATACCCAGTTTTTCGGCTGCTTCTTCAACTGATGAGGAGGAGCTTATTGCAGAGAGGATCTCTATATGACTGCTCTTTATATTAGGATTAAAACCGTAGAAAATTTCGAGGTAGTCTGTCAATGTCTCCTCTATCACGTCTCTGACTATGATATTGAGCTCTTCGCTTTCGACAAGAAATACGTCAGATAGCTGGATAACACGAACACCCAATTTATCTGCAAGCTCTTTTGTTGCGTCATCGGCAAAGCCCTTGCACACTACAGCGGGCTTGGCGTTGAGAAGTATAGCGTTGACATACGCTTGACGGATCCCTGTAACATCTACTTTGCCTGCCTTGATCTCGACAGCATAAACAGTGCCGTTTTCGTCTACGGCTATGGCGTCTACTTCGCCGACTTGCGTATTGTTTAATATAACCTTCTTCCTGGTCTCAACTACTCTTAGTCCGAGAACCTCTAAAACATCCTGAGCGATTCTCTCGCTAGATAGCCATCTCCTTTTAGCAGATATGCTTGTTGTTGAACTAGGCATGATCTGGGCCTACAAGGTTAAGCTAACTCGGAGTTTATAATCATTGGGCTTTCTACAGTCTTGCCTAGGAGGCTAAGGCTTTTATATCTATACGCGAAAAGAGGTCGTAAAGTGGATATGGGTATGCCGGCTATCGAGAGGATTAAAGCATCGGTCGCCAAGCTCAAGGGGAGGAAGAGCTTTTCGTATATGGCAATAGCTAGGCAGTTAGCACGCAAAGGGGCCGAGGTAGTGAATTTTGGTGTAGGACAACCAGACGTGGATACGCCTAGACCTATTGTTGAAGAGGCTAAGCGAGCTCTAGACCAGGGATTTACTAAGTATACAGAGGCTGTGGGAATCGCTGAGCTCAGAGAGGCCATTGCCGAGTATCTGAACACGCGTTTCTCATCGAATGTCAAGTCGTCAGAAGTCATTGTGACACCTGGTGCGCTGTCGGCCGTATTTCTTAGCTACATGGGCTATGTAGAGCCAGGCGATGAAGTAGTCATAATCGAGCCGTCGTACCCGCCGTACACCGAGCTTGCAGTTCTTTTCAATGCCAAACCTGTGTATGTACCCCTCAGATGGAGGGGGGAGGATACGGGGTTCGAGCTTGACATGGAACTTTTTGAGAGTAGCTTAAGCTCCAGAACCAAAATGATAGTCGTCAACAATCCCCACAACCCCACGGGCTTGTTAATACACTCAAAGCATATCGAGAGGATCTTAGAGCTTGCGAAAAAGGTCGGTGCTGTGGTACTCGTCGACGAGATATACAACGAAATAGTGTTCGACAAGACTGCGTTTAAGTCTGTTATAAGCTTCGACAATTGGAGAGATGCCGTGCTCTACGTAGGTGGGTTCTCAAAAACGTTTTCAATGACTGGGTGGAGGCTGGGCTACCTAGTGGCTCGCGAAGACATCGTGACCAAGCTGGCAAACCTTGCTGTCAATATATGGTCTTGTCCAACATCGTTTGTGCAAAAAGCTGGGGTTAAAGCGCTCAGAAGTCCCGAGGTATGGGACTACGTTAGAGAGATGGTAGAGCTTTTCTTGAAGCGGAGGAACTTCATGGTATCAAGGCTTAGGCAGTTAAAGGGTGTCGAGGTCTGGCCTAGCCAAGCCACCTTCTACCTATTTCCCTACTTCGGTAGCATACTCCAAAGGCTTGGGTTGGAAGACGATGCTTTTGCAGAAAAACTACTCTACAGTAAGTATGTGGTTGTTCTACCAGGTTCAGGCTTTCCCGACAAAGCCGGGAAGAACTTCCTTAGGTTTAGCTACGCTGTAGATATAGATATGATATACAAGGGTGTAGAAAGGATTAGGCAATTCATAGAGGAGGTCGAAAAACCTAGCTGATCCGAGGATCCAGACAGAAAAGAAAACAAGTTCAAAGGCAGCAAGATCGGCTGTGCCTTGTGCTACTGGTGGTTCACAATGATAACGAATTTCATTATATCACTAGTACTATTTATCATAGGCTATGTTTTTGTCCTAAGCAGACTAAAGCTATTTGATGTTCTGGTGAATGCCCTCAACATTTTTCTATTCTACGTAACTATACCTTTGATAATATTCGACATCATCTATAGCGAAAAACACCTGACGGTTTTTTCCTTGGCTATAAGTGTCTCGACGATCCATATGGCCGTGATTTTTGCTGCATCTTATTGGTATATGAAAATGCAGAGGCAGGACGATAGGCCTAGAGCATTAGCGTTTGCACTCTCGCTATCTATGTCTAACGTAGCATACTTGGCAATTCCGCTGGCAATCACAGTCTTTGGCGACACAAGGTACATACTTCCCTATACAATAGCTTTCAACATAGCTTTGCCTGTGGTAACTTTTGTATTGAGCTATATTGGTTATGAGGGCATCAACAAGAGTAGGAGTATAGGCAAAGCGTTTGTACGCACATTGCCATTCATATTAGCGATAGCACTAGCTCTTGTACTGAGATATTTGGAGCTAGATTTGGGGTTCTTAGCACCCGTTTTTGATATTAATACCTATTTCACGTTTTTATCCTTCATCTTAATTGGCTATGAGTTTGCAAAGTTTGTTCGAAGATTTAACAAAGAGTTGCTAAAAGTATCTCTAGCGGCGTTGATCATAAAATACATTGTGTCTCCCATAGCAATGGTTTTACTCGTTTCGGTAGCAGAAATAGACGAATATCTTAGGGGGCTCTTGCTCCAAAGCATAATGCCTCCTGCTGTTACCAATATAGTACTAGCTAAGATGTTTAAGCTAGATACAGAGATTGTATCGCTACTCATCGTATTGCTCACGCCGATATCTATAGGATTATCTTTCTTAATTCCGCTAATACCTTGAAACTGGTACTACGTGCTAGGGGAAGGACTGATGTTGTCATCACCAAGTTGTGCGGTAATAGATATGGAGCCTAGCCTTAACTATGCCACCTTCCTTCTCCTGGATGTCTCTAAGATGGGCTAGCCCCGTTATGATGTAAGGCGTTATTCCCTCAAAGAAGTCTTTACAGCTAATACTAGCCGAGCCTATGAGTACTGAGCTCCTATCCTTATAGAACAAAATGTTTGAAGTTGCGTACACTGTATTAGCGCTTACCCTACGCGATACAGAGTTTCTCTTTAACGTGTTAACTAGTTTTTTGCTCGCTGGCAAACTCACCCTATCTTCTAGTATTTTGGCTTCGCCCATCATAGTATCTATGAACTTCTTCTCTTCGTCTTCTATAGAGATGAACGATGCTATAGTGTTTCTGATACTCATTCTTACAATTCTATACACTGTATCGATATACATTTTGACATGGTGGAAAATGCTATCGTCGGTCGGGACAAGGATAGAATATGGTGGCTCGTTGCATAAAGCGATTCTCCTGTATTTAAGGCCATAACCCTCTAGCATTGTCATATCTAGACCGGGGAAGAACATATCTAGCACGATATTGGGCATTGATTGCGTAATGTAAATAAAGAACGTATACTCATTGTATAGAGGAAGAAGGGATATAGTAGTAGAGTAGAACCCTTTGACAAACCTCAGGATCTCAAGAGGATTACCAGTAAGCTGCTTAACAATATTATCTAGATCGCTAGCTCTGGAGTCGAGCTCTTCCACACTAAGCACTTTTGCTCTATTCAATATGTTGCTTAGTATAAGTGCCAAGGTTTTGACGTCTTCTACTAGTCTCCATCTGCTAATAACATGTATAGAGGTTTTGTTGACCACGGTTTCAAAGGGCGCGCCCGCTGCTATCTTCTTTATAGCGTCTTCGCAGTTAACGCACTTTATACCAAAGAACTTCATGAATATAGCCTCGATATCTCTCCAATGACCTATGGTGTCCCTACCTATCACGCCCATAACCATCTTCTTTATCATGGGGTTCGACTGGTTTTCGATTATCCTGTTGTAGAGCCCTAGGACTTTTTCGCAATAGCCTAAGGCTCTCAACATGTCTACCTTGAAGTATTTTTTCCATCCCTCAGGCTTGGCTATACCCGGCATCAACGTGGGCTGCATGTAGGTCCAGACCTCTCACCTGTTGATAAAAAGAGCCTCCTCTTCTCTGCAAGCTAAAGACTTAATAAAAGTGTAATAATGCTAAAAACGTCCCTTCGAAAACTGCCTTGCGGCAATGATTAGTGGATGCCATACAGGGGCGGTGGCCGGCATATAGCCTAGATCCGAGAAGAAGAGGTCCTCTACAGTCATTCTATTGGCTATAGCGACCGCCATGATATCTATGTAGTGTGCAACCGATATATCCTTACCAATAGCCTGGGCCCCTACGATAATATCGTTGTTATCCACAACAATCTTTACGGTAACCTCTGCCGCACCCGGATAGTAATGTGCTTTGGTTCTGGCCTTCACGGTTGCTGACCTATACCTTATGCCGTGGTCTAGGGCTTCTTTCTCGGTAAGCCCGGTTCTAGCTATATAGAGATCATAAAACTTCGTCACACTAGTTCCAACAATACCCTTGAAAGACAGAACCCTACCTCCTGCAGCATTGGCCCCAGCTACCTGCCCCTCCTTGTTAGCCGTTGTAGCTAGGGGGATCCAGACTTTTTTCTCTAGAATTCTATGGTACTTTTCAGCAACATCACCTGCAGCATAGACATCTTCAATAGATGTTTCCATATACTCGTTTACGGCTATGGCTCCACCTGCTCCAAGTTTAATACCTATTTTTTGTGCTAGCTCGGTATTGGGTTTCACTCCTATGGCTAAGACAATTGCGTCAACAGCATACTCACCTTTTGGCGTTATAATCTTTTCTGCAAGGTTCCTGCCCACAATCTCGATCACAGGTTCTTCAAGATGTAGCTCAACCCCCCTGGATAGAAGCTCGGTTTCGACAAGCTTGGCCATGTCGGGATCTAGCGCAATGGGCATTAAACTGGGCTCCTTTTCAAAGAGCAGGACTTTCTTACCTAGGGCTGTTAAGGCCTCGGCCATCTCGATGCCCAGATAGCCCCCACCAACGATTGCTACAGTTCGCGCCCTTGTCAAAGTCTCTCTAAGCTTGTCGGCATATGCGGGGTGTCTTAGGGTTAGAACGTTTTCCTTAGGGTTGCCGGGCAGCGTTATGGGGATGGCCCCCGTGGCTAGAACCAGCTTATCCCATTTGATTTTCTCAACATTGCCATTTCTTTCTACAGTAACAACTTTCTTATCTATGTCTATCTCGGTAGCACGCGTATTAATAAACACCTTTATTCCGCGCTTCTTTTCAAGGTAATCCGGTGTATATGTTACGAGCTGAGAACGTTCCTTTACTATACCCTCGATATAGAACGGAATAGCACAGGGTCCGTGGGTCACCATGTCTGTTGCTTCTATCAGAACTACGCTACTATCGGGTTTTATTCTCTTGGCTCTAACAGCAGCCGAGGCTCCTGCAGCTCCACCCCCTATTACGACTATATTCATTCTCCGTCATCCCACAGGCTTTGTATTTTTGAAAAATAAATATAAGTATTTGTATTTTGACATGTCGGGTAGGGCGGTTATTGCTTGTCCTAGCTAGGATGTGCTAGAAGGCCGTAATTTTTCTAGGATCTTGTCTAGGTCGGCTCTCACGGCGTTGATGAAGGTCTCGGTATCGACTACAACAACGGTTTGCTGTTCGATAGCCTTTGTCAGGTCCTGTGTTACAATGCCGTTTTCAATAGTCGTTATTGTCGCCTTCATCAGTGCCTCGGCATACTTCACAAGATCGCCTAGATTATCGATCTCTCCTCTCCTCTTTAGCGCCTTGGCCCATGCGAATATTATTGCCGTTGGATTTGTGGAGGTCTTCTCGCCCTTTAGGTACCTATAGTAATGTCTTTGGACAGTCCCGTGCGCGGCTTCTGTCAAATAATACCCCTCTGGCGACATGAGCTCGGACGTCATCATGGCTAGGCTGCCGGAAAAAGCCGCAGCTATCATGTCCGAGAGGACATCGCCGTCAAAGTTCTTTGTAGCCCATATAAAACCACCTTCGGATCTTATAGCACGGGCATAGGCGTCGTCTATGAGGTAGTAGCTATAGCTGATGCCGTGCTCTCTGAACTTATCGGCATACTCGTGCTCGAAGACCTTTGCGAAAATCTCTTTGAATCTAGCGTCATATACTTTCGATATTGTATCTTTAGCGGCAAACCACACGTCCATTTTGACCATGAGCGCGTATTTAAATACGGCCCTAGCAAAGTTCTCAATGGATTTGTCTAGGTTATAATAGGCTTGTACGACTCCGGGACCTGATAGAGAGCCTATCTTGGATCTGATTTCCCTGCCTGAGGCAGACCTAAAAACTATCTCGGCATCTCCGGGCTCGTCTGTTTTAATCCCTGTGCCAACGTATATATCGCCAAATGCATGCCTAGCTACTATTATGGGCTTTTTCCAAAACCTAACAGCAGGCTTTATGTTTCTAACGACTATGGGTGCACGAAATATTGTGCCGTCCAACATCTCTCTGATAGTTGCATTGGGGCTTCTCCACTCTTTTTTGAGATTATACTCCTTCACTCTCTCGGCGTTGGGAGTGATTGTTGCACACTTGACTCCCACTCCCCACCTCTTGATCGCTTCTGCAGCTCTAATCGTCACCTCGTCGTTTGTCTCATCTCTTATCTTTATGTGTAGATCGTAGTACTCGGTTAGGAGGTCGACATAGGGTTCTATCAGCTTCTCCTTGACCCAGCGCCACATAACTCTAGCCATTTCATCGCCGTCTATCTCGACTACAGGTCTTATCATTGCTATCTTACTCATCGTTAGTCCCAAACAACTTAGCTGAATAGGGGTATGGGTATAAATATACTGATAAAGCGTATGAATAAGCTCCTAGCTATTTTTGGAACCATCATGTATTCCACTGGAAGTATACACCAGGTGTGGGCTCACGAACTTTATTAATGTTTTTAGGGTAAGAAAGAACCTATTTGTAAGGTGATGAATGGGACCCTCACCGAGTGATGAGGAGAGTCAGAGATTCTGAATTGAATAATATTGGTTTGGGGCTAGATGACCTCTTGATATGCCCTGAAGCATCATCTAACGTGCATATTAGCTCGGCTATGAGAACAAGTGCCGTGAGAACTGTTCTATTCTAACTCATTAATATATAAGCCCTCTGAGCTACTAACAGATATGATATTATGAGGAAAAGACATGGCTATTGGAATATTTTTGAATTCGCAGAACTTAAAATACCCTTAACTCTTCATCTAAGTGGTTAGAGGTGCTAAAGAGGGTAGGTTGAACGTCATGTCTCTGCGTTTCGAACCTAGAGTGGCTAAACTGTTTGTTATTGAGGATAGGGAGGATGTCATTCCTTTCATAATACGCATCAAAGGTGTTAAAACCTCCAAGGCCCGGTCACTATACCTTGTTGCTCTAGACAGTAGCTGGTCTATGGATGGCGCCAAGATTTTCTTTGCTAAGGAGGCGATCATTCAGATGATCGGGAGTCTAGACCCCGAAGATTATATAGTGGTTTACAGCTTCTGTGGCAAGGTCTCAAAAATAGTAGCTATGAAAAAGATAGAGAATGTAGAGGAAATGGCTAAACAAGTAGCGGATGTAAGACTCTGTGGTGGTACCAACATCTACAAAGTCTTGGAGCATATGCTCGAGGATACTGTCCAGCTTAACACGATAAACAGAAATGGGGAAGCAGGCCGGCATATAGACAGCGTGAAAATGATCCTCGTAACAGACGGAAATCCAACTGTTGGGATTAAAGACGAGAACAGGATCATCGAGATGGCGGAGAGAGTGGGCAAGAATATTTCTCTATCCCTTGTAGTAGGTATTGGCAAGGACTACAACGAGAGACTGTTAATGGGCATAGCTTCCAAGACCAACGGCGTGTTTGAGCACCTGAGCGATCCTACGAAAATGCCCGTACTCATAGAGAAGATGATGGCAAAGTATAGAGAGCTTAGCGCTAAGAACGTTAAGCTGTTTATACGGCCTGCGCCGGGCATAGGGGTATTTGTGTATAACAGGCCTGCCTACAATGTTAAAGGAGGGGTAGAGATCGAGGTGGGGGATGTATACGGTGATGAGGAAATCAGTGTAGTAGGAGAACTTATCTTGCCACCGCAGAAGAGAGGGATGGTGTTCTTGGCCACGATAACAGCCAGCTATGATGATGCCGAGGGGAAACACGTAGAGACAGAGGTAACCTCGCTCTCAATACCATGTATACGCAGTGTATCGCCCGAGGATGTAGAAGTAGACGAAAGGGTGTTTAAGGAGGTAAACCTTGTCAGGATAGCAACAGCTCTAGCCAAGGATGTTTACGGCGAGCTATCTGCAGATAAGCTAGAAAAACTCGTCGAAGAACTAGCGAACATGACCCTAACAATAGATCGAAGAGACCTCTACTCGAGGACTATAGACCTTAAATCACAGCTGGAGAAAGAAGGGTTATCGCAAGACGTTGTTAAGAAGATAATAGCCCTAATATCCAAGATACTCAGCGGTAGATACGAATGAGGTGATATTATGGGAAGCGAAGGACCAGCACTGGTAATCATAATGAGGAGCGCAGCAGTGTCTCCTCAAGTAATTAAGCTCAAACCTGGGGACTACCTCGTTGGCAGAGATCCTGGATGCGATGTAGTTGTAGCCGACCCATATGTTTCTAGGACTCACGCACGGATCTTCTATAAAGACGGTAAATGGTACATCGTAGACTTGGGCAGCAAGAATGGAACTTATGTGAATGGCGAGGACATCAAGGGTAGGGAGGCGGTCGAGCTAAGGGAAGGTGCAGAAATTGTAATAGGCTTCTCAGCACTTATAGTCAAAGGCTTTGAATAGTAGTACCTTTGGTTTGTGTTTGGTTTTCAAAAGGTTTATTAGCTTAGTGTTGTAATACGATAGATGTTGACGGCTCTCCGCGGTGCCATTATGCTTTTCCGTATATGCAGATCTATAGACAAGATCAGCGAGATATTGTCAGACCCCTTGAATCTTTCTTCTCTCATATTGGCTAGGGATAAGAAGCTTATACAATCTGGGCGTCTATTAGCTAAAGACGTGCCAAATGTTATTGCCAGACTAGCCAGTTCTATGCCCGAATCGAGTATGCTACACTGCAGATTAGATATAGGTAACGATACACTGAGAGTATTCCTGCTCAAAGATACCGTTGTTGCGGCCGTAAGGGAGGACAGCGTAGGCAATATCGTTAGCTATGGTACAGAGGTGTACGAATATCTTGCAAAAGTGTTCGAGTCTAGCGATTCTATAAGGCTTCTAGCTGAAGAGATGCCATTTCAATCGCTAAGACAAGATATAGTAGATATCGTAAACAGCTGTATAGAGGAAGCAGAAAAACCATACGTAGTCAGCTGGAAGAAAAAGGGCTTGTATTCGTTTAATATAGAGAAGCTGGTCAGCGACAAAGGGGTCTATACCTATGTTTTTAAGGCGAGGGACCAGAACGGCGAAGTTTATGCTTTGAAAGTTCTAAAAGAAGAAGTTGTTGTAGACAGAGATTTTTCTGATCTCACACGGGGCTATGTCCAAGGGCTAGCGGTCAGCAAAATCACGGACGACGAACTTCTAGATCTTATAGAGCTTAAGGGATACGAGCGCGAAACGCTAAAGGAGCTACTCTCCTACAGGACCTATGTATCGTCTATAAGGGCTTTGCTAGTCCTAAAAGACAGGTTAGACAAAAAGCTATATACACTATATCCCCCGGCAATTGTGGAGGATTTCGTCATCACTAGGAGATTTAGAGACCTATGTTCTGAAGAACGGGTACAGAAGCTTAGAAGAGGCATCATACCTGGCTATACGCATAACGGGCGCTACAGCCTTGGCGCATCTAATGGGCATTCCACATCTCGATATAAAACCTAGGAATATACTGCTTTTCGAGGAACCTAAGGAGCCATATGGATACGTGCCCAAGCTAAGCGATTTTAGTGGTGCCATAGGTGACCCCGCACACGGCTTTAAGTTGACGAGGCTGACCCCCGGATACACAGACCCGGCAATCTTAGCTAAGGGAATATCGGATTTTAGTTATGACGTCTACAGCATAGCCATGACCACAGCATATATGCTTTCGGGCAACATACCAAAACATAGGCTTGTCCTCAACATAATACTGCTTCAATCGCTTTACGGCTATCCAATACCTATGGAGAAGATAGAAGAAGACGAGGACCCCCTTAGAGAGTTTGCTAAAAAGACATTCGATATGGTGGTGTTGCTTAAGAGTAAGGCCATAACATGGAGGGAATTTGTGGATAAGATTGGAGAGGATATCGAGGCTCTGGACTCGATATACATGCCATGGCTTAGCGAGGTGCCGAAGCCCATCGCTATTGTGATAAAAAGATCTCTGGCGCTCCGAAGCGATCAGAGGTACAAGAACTGCGTGGACATGTGGCTAGATTTTAGAGATGCTCTAGTGAAAGAGAACATGGAGAAGCTTTTACCAAAGTGACCACCATCGCTTATGGGGAATATTCATGATAACGACGTTTGCGGTAGTTGGTGATATAGATAGGTTCCTCGACTACTTGAGAACATTCGGAATAGAAATAGAGGAGATCTCTCATGTTGTTCTCACGGATTCGTCAGAGTTCGAGATAGTAATATGCAGAAGAGAAGGAGTTGAAATAGCCTACATGGCTTTACACTACATAGATACACACTATGCAGCACTAAGTAACCTAAGCCCCGATGCAAGTGATAGAGAAATCCTTGAAGCGCTATACTCAGTCAAAAAAGAGAAGCTATGGCGTATACCTGTTGAACCGGTGATATTCGTGACCAATAGCTATGAACTTTTGAAGATCGTTAGTAGGTATAGAGACGAGGTACCAGATGAAGGCAAATCATACCTAGAAAGGTATTTGGCGTCGCATCCGCCGAAGATCATAGAAGCATCTACGATGCTAAGTATTGCACGCAGACTCAAAGATGCAGAGGTCTCGCCATGAAGCCATACGTAGTCAGGTTTGTCTCTTCAAGGGCTGACACCGGAAAGACCGAGATAGGAAGCCGGGTACTCTCGTTGATGAGGGCTAGAGGATATGTTGTAGGCGTTGTTAAGCACTGTCCCCACGGAGTGGATCTAGAGTACAAGGATACTCACCGATACTTTGCGAGCGGTGCCGATATAGTCGTAGCATCGTCAAGCAGTGTCGGCATAGTATACTATAGAGCGTGGGTCGACTCCCTTGAACACGCCCTTAGATATGTGAATACGCCAATAGTATTTGTTGAAGGATTTAAGGAGGCTGGTCTGGGAGACGTCACGGTGATCGCCAATGACATGGATGAGGCCGTAAATACTAGGGCAAGCGGTAATATAATAGCATACGTTGTAAAGAACACCAAGGGATCAGAATGCTCGCAGATTCCCCTAATACCCTATGAGGATGTTGAAAAACTAGCTAACCTGATAGAGGTTAGGGCGCTAGAGCATATCACTGGCCAGCTTCCTGGAGCTAATTGTGGGCACTGCGGGTTTGGGTCGTGTAGAGAGCAGGCTATAGCCTATGCCAAGGGGGTGTCACGGGGATGCCCTGCTATAGCCGGTACAAGACTTCTTGTAGACGGTAAAGAGGTAGCGCTAAACCCCTTTGTCAAAAGGCTTTTGAAGGCTATTCTCTCAAGCTTTGTCGATACGCTTAAGGATGTTCCCAAAGAGCGTAGAAAGATTGTTGTAGAGCTTGCAGACTAACCATATCAGGCAAATGCCTTCTCATCACTGCTCAGATCCAGGGGTATTCTTCATCAAGCTTTTCGGTGCTGGTTAACGTATTTTGCTGAAGAGCAGATAAGCGTCTATGGACTGTCTAGCTCTGTAATTTTCTACCATAGGCATTGAGAAAGGCTATCTCGCCTAAGCTTTTGCGAGGCCTAGGTTCTGGTGATTCATCTGGATAGCCCAAGGCTATAATGGTTATAGGTACATAGTTAGGCGGTATGCCGAGTATCTGCCGCACCTTCTCAATATTTCGGAGAGCGTTAATCCATACAGAGCCTAGCCCCAGGGCATGGGCAGCGAGCATTATATACATAGCGGCATTGGCACAGTCAACATGGTACGTAATGGGAGAAGCCGTTTTATCACATGCAACAGCAATGCATACAGGCGCATTTTTTATTGGCTGGGCACCTGGCTGTATCTCTGCTAGCTTCATTCTTATTTCTCTATCTGTAACGACTATGAAGATCCATGGCTGGAGATTTCTAGCGCTTGGAGCATACCTTGCAACGTCTAGTATCCTTTTTATAGTCTCCATGTCTACTTCTTTTGCTTTAAACTTCCTAATACTCCTACGAGATAAAAGGAATCTAAGCAGGGTCTCGCTGTCGTTGGGCATGTTCTTACCATGCTGGTTATATATTTATCATATTTAAGTTTTTGGGTTGTTACATAAGCCTATAGATATGTTAGCATGCTAGCTTGTACCTGACGTTATAAACAATAAATTGATAAGCTGAGCATAGCCTAGACTAGGTGTTACGTCTGGTAAGCGTATAAAAGACTTGGGGTTTCGATGGCGATAGCTATGGACGCATTGGTCAGACTTGCGTATATTACTATACTGGTCTCAGCATCAGGTGCTCTAAGCCCTGGGCCTCTCACCTTTGCAACTCTAGCGCTTGGCTCTAGATATGGTTGGAAAGGCGGTCTGCTAGTGGCCATAGGTCATTCGCTGGTAGAGCTTCCCTACATACTCGTCCTATTTGCATTCTTTTCCTATGCTGAGGCCATACTCAGGGGGGTCTGGGGGGATGTTATAACGCTTATCGGGACAGCGATAGTGTTGTTCTTTGCTTCTGCGGTAGCAAGAGATGGGTTAAGGCGTCTAAGGTCGAGAGGAGCGGCTGATTCAAATAAGAAGTGGCGGACTCTAGGAAACCCCCTGGTTGTGGGTCTTCTCTTCACAGGGTTTAACGTATGGTTCTTGATATGGTGGCTAAGCATAGGGCTAGAGCTGATATCAACAGCAGTTAGCCTAGGGCTAGTTAGTCTGTTTGTGCTTTTTGTAAGTCATGTATGGCTCGACTATCTGTGGCTTGGATTTTTGGCCGAGGCCGGTAAAAGGGGTACTCAGTTAATAGGGTCTAGGGGTTATGCAATTCTACTAATAGTATTGGGTATTATCCTAGCACTTTTTGGAGTCAACATGTCACTAAAGAGGTTTACGCCCTACACCATTATACCTTAACGTTTTTAATCCTTAGCTAATGATGTAGTATCGCTAGGTGGTCAACCTTTGTGGCAGACGAGATAAGGATATCTCCCTGGGAAGCAGAGGCGTTCGTAGATTACGATAGGCTTGTCAAGATATTTGGAGTCAAGCCGTTGACGGACAAAGAAGCCGAGATGCTTAGATACTATACAAAAGACGACCACATGATGCTGAGAAGGCGTGTGTTCTATGCCCACAGAGACCTCGATGTATTCCTAAGCAGCTATGGTTCGGGACACCGCTGTGCTCTATATACGGGCAGGGGTCCGTCAGGCTCTACGCACCTCGGACATCTGCTCCCATGGGTTTTTACAAAATGGCTCCAGGATAGGCTTGGAATAAACCTATTCTTCCAGATGACCGACGACGAGAAGTTTCTGCACAGCGAGGGTAAAAGCCTCGAGGACTACAATAGTTATGCATATGAAAACCTCCTAGACCTGATAGCGCTGGGTTTCGACCCCTCTAAAACACATGTTATAGTAGATAGCGAGGATATAAGGTATCTCTACCCCATAGCGGTTAAAGTGGCCAAGAAAATAACGTTCTCAACTCAGAGAGCAGCTTTCGGCTTTACAGAGTCTACCAATGTTGGCCTGATATTCTATCCAGTACTCCAGATAGCAGTTGCATTCCTTCCTACAGAGCTCTACAACGAGCCTGTGAACGTACTCATACCCGCGGCAATAGACCAAGACCCCTACTGGCGGTTAGCAAGAGATATAGCGCCATCACTAGGATACCCAAAGCCTGCACAAATCCACTGCAAGCTTCTTCCAGGACTCGATATAGGGGGCAAGATGTCTTCATCAAAACCAGAGTCGGCTGTCTATACAACTGACGAACCGGAGGTCGCATATAAAAAGATAATCAGGGCGTACACTGGAGGACAGCCAACAGCTGATCTCCAGAGAAAACTAGGTGGTAATCCAGATTTGTGCCCAGTATTTAAAATGTATGAAATGATGTTCGAGCCGGACGACGGCAAGCTTCTTGAGAGGTATAGGGGATGCAAGTCGGGGGCTATACTATGTGGCGAGTGTAAAAGAGAGTTAGCAGAAAGAGTTGCAACCTTTCTAAAAGACCACCAAGCAAAAAGACGGAAATCCGCTAACATCATCGAGAAGTATTTGATAAGATACAAGTTTGACGCACCAGCAGTAAGGAAAAACAGATAACGATTTAGCGCACTTGCTTTTGCTCTAGAAACGCTTTTCTCATGGTCTCGCCAGATACTATTAGCGGCGAGTTTTTTGGAACGCCAAACACTTTCGCTATTACGTCGCATTTGGCTCTTAGGAGATGGATTGAGGGAACTCTTCCCGCTTCAATATAGGCTTCGGCATTGGCTATGCCCTTAGCTATCACAAAACCGCTGCCTATGTAGAATATGGGGGGTAGGTTGCCGGGTGTTTCAATAACCTCGGCGTTGTCTAGGTCCTTTCTTAGAACGTCGATCTCGTAGCTTTCTTTTCTAACAACTAGGTAAGCCCTATAGCCATTAGCTCTGAGAGCTTTTACCAGTAGCATATCTACTAATGCCTCGCCAGCGTTGTCGAGAACCACGTATATATCTTTGTCTTTGGGCGGGATGATGGTCTCTTCAATAACCGGGCGATCCCATATGGCTTCCTCTATGTTTTTTGCTTCGTAGCCTAGGACGCTTGTATCAACTATATTAGCAGCCGCAGAAACCCTCATAGCCTCTAGAACATCCCATTGATGTGCTTCGAGGTGTGCCTCAATTCTAGGCAGTATTTTCCTGCAAACGTCTCCTAGCTTAGCCTTGGTATCGGCATAAGGGTCTTCGCTTCCAGACAATAATTTGACAATATCGAAAGACCTGGCAAATGCTATGCTCCGGCTATTCTCCTTGATGATTTCTGCTAGTCGGCTCAATAAATCGGGCATTCTATGCTCAATTCCGAGGCTTACCAGGTCCTTAGTTCGTGAACATACTAGGCAGAGTTTACATAGACTATCAATCCACAAGGCTGTTCACAACCTCAGCGACTTTTCTGAGATCGTCAAAGCTTATGTCGCCCATAACACCTATCCTTATAACCTTGTTTTTCAGCTCACCCATACCACCAGCGATTATGTAGCCTTGTTTCTTCAGAGCTTGTATTATATCGCCGGGCTTGTTAGCATAGAAGGCTGTAACGGTACAGCTTCTAAAGGGCGACATTGCTACTGGCTCCAGCTTGATTGAGTTGTATAGAAACTCTGCTCTCTTTATATGAAGTTCGTGGTATGCCTCTGGACCCATGCCGAGAATTATGTCGAGCGCGGCATTGAGCCCGTATACAACGTTTACAGGTGGTGTATAAGGTGGATTGGCTTTTGCAAGACCGTCTATAAACCTCCTTAGGTTCATAGATGGCGGGGCAGGCGTTCTAACTCTGGGCTCAGTGTTTACGTATACTATCGCTCCTCCAGGTGGTGCCATAAACGCTTTTTGTGTTGCTGATGCAACAACATCGATTTTCTGTTTAATGGGCTCGGCGGGGAGGGCCGACACGCTATCGATTATCAGTATAGCGCCAACAGCCTCGGCAACTCTCTGCAGTTTATCCACATACCTATTTGTTGCTCCAACGCTCGTCTCGTTGTGAACCGCTATGATAGCTCTAACATCGCCGAGCTTCCTAGCGCAATCCTCTACAACATCAGGAGGCGGTGGATTAATATGCGACTTAAGTATATGAACATCAGCACCGCGGCTTTCTGCCGATGCAACCATTCTCTCTCCAAACTCGCCGTGTACAATAGCTAGGACTTTGTCGCCAGGATCAATGTAGTTGTATATAGCCATGTCGACAGCAAACGTGCCTGCGCCAGGAGCTATTACCGGTGTCCCATTGTATACTTTTCGGAGCTTCTCGAGAACCTCATTTAACACATTTCTAAACTCGTCTGTTCTATGAAACTCCGGCTGTCTGGCAATAGCCTCTACGACTTTTCTAGGTAGTTGTACAGGGCCTGGAGTTAAGAGCTTGTACTCCATCTTATCGCCTCAAGGATGTTATCCGCGATCTCGTCCGCTATTCTATTCATGGCCTCTGCGGTCTCTGCACCTATATGGGGGGTGACCACCACCTTTGGATGTCTTATTAGTTCTAATACGTGGGCAGACCTTGGAGGTTCTTCGTCAAGCACGTCTAGCGCTATTCCGCCAAGTCTTTCAACATGATTTAGCAGAGCCCGGAGATCTACGACCTCGCCTCTGCTAGTGTTAACAATAATTGCGCCGTCTTTAACCATGCCTAGTGTTCTGTCGTTTATCATGTGGTATGTCTGGGGCGTTAAAGGCACGTGGATCGTTATAACGTCGCTTTGTCTAAGTAGAGTATCTAGGTTGACCTGCTTTCCTCCGATCATCTCAACCTCGAGCGCAACATCTCTTATATCGTATGCAAGGACTCTCATACCCATAGCCTTCGCGTATACCCCCACTCTGCTGCCTATCTTGCCAAAACCTATAATCCCAAGAGTTTTCCCGTAGAGCTCCATTCCTATGTACTTCCCTTTGCTCCAGAAGCCCTTTTTGACGGAGTCTATGTGTAGGTACAGATTCCTTGCAACTGTAATCATGAGCCCAATAGTTAGCTCTGCTACGCTTATGCATGAAGCTGTGGGAGCGTTGACTATGGCAATACCCTTACTTATAGCATAGTCAACATCAACGTTATCTAGCCCTATACCATACCTGGCTAAAACCTTTAGTCTGGCACCTCTATCAATGACATCCTTGTCTATCTTTAGCCTGCTTCTGAACACAAGAACATCATAGTCTCCAACTATCTTCATGAGCGTTTCTCGGTCGATCCCAGGCCTGTAGTCAACTTCTATTCCACGGCTTTTTAGCTTAGATATTACGCTATCCGATACCTTGTCTATTACCAGGGTGCGTAGTTTGACGACAAAGACACCCCACCAGGGCAAAGCCTTTTTCGAGACCCAGATATATAAATTTATTTATTGCATAAACAGGTAAAAACATATGCTAGCTGTTCTCGGAGTTGGGGGCGTGCTGAACGATTAGCTGTAGTATACGTAGGGCAAAGCGGTATTAAAACTATACCAAGTCATGTGCTCTCGGTGCGGACTCTTCTACAGTATGCTACATAATTCCGCATAGAACTACTTGCGATATATATATAAGGTTGGTACGGAGCAGTACTAACCTAGCACCATACAACGGTGTGTAGCTGTATGGATAGCAGTCAATACGATGGTGTATTTTACAGGGATATTTACCCGTTTGATGATGTCCCCCGAATGGGCCGTGTAGACGACAAGGAGATCGCAGATAACCTTACCAAGATATACCTAACAGACACAACGCTAAGGGATGGTCAGCAAGGCTGGAGAGTGTTTACGGTTCAGGAATGCGAGAGCATATACGAAGTACTGGCCGAGATCGGAAAGGCTGTTACGAGTACAGAAGCTTTTCTGTACACAGATAAGGATAGAGAGGTTGTTCGAAGACTCCTAGACTATGGGTATGAGCATCCCAAGGTAATCGGATGGATAAGGTCGACGTTTTCCGACCTACAGCTTGTCATAGATGCACACTTAGATGAAACGGTGCTTCTGGCATCGATATCTGATTACCATATAAGGTACAAGTTTAACACATCGAGAGAATATGTGATAAACAAGTACCTAGAGGTTATAGAGAAGGCGCTTAGCCATGGCATAACCCCTAGGATTTCGCTAGAGGACATAACCAGAGCCGATATCGATGGGGTTGTAATCCCGTTCGTTAAGAGGGTCCTAGAGCTGAGCGAGAAATACCGAGTACCTGTAAAGATAAAAATCCCCGATACTCTTGGAGTGGGCCTCCCATTTTACGAAGTCCCGCTTCCGAGAAGCATACCGAGGATTGTCAGGGCTATCAGAAGATTAGGAGTACCCCAGGAAAACATAGAATTCCACGCTCATAACGACTTCGGGCTTGCAGTAGCTAATCAGCTAGCCGCCTGGCTGTACGGTGCTGGAGGTGCTAACTGTACCTTGTTTGGCATAGGTGAGAGGGCAGGGAACTGCCCGCTAGAGGTTATGGCTATCCACTATGCCGGGATTAGGGGGGCGAGCAACATAAACCTAAGGGCTTTGGCAAAGATCCCGGAGCTGATTGCGAAGATGGGGTATAAGACCGTCGACCATTATCCTATAATCGGTAAAAACGACCTTTAGAACAAAAGCTGGAATACACGTTGACGGTCTCATGAAGAACCCCGAGGTATACCTACCCTTCAACCCCGTCAAGGTCTTGGGACTACCATACTCAGTAGCTATAGCACCATACTCTGGTAGAGCAGCTGTAGTCCTGTGGATCAAAAACTACCTCGGCTATGATGGGCTGAGCAAAGATGATCCCAGAGTTGTGTCAATATACAACGAAATAATCAACTACTTTAACGCTACTGGGCGGACAGAGCCTCTTACAGACGAAGAGATGGCCACCTTTGTGAAGAAGCATTTCCCCGAGTTTTTCAAGGACTAGCCTATCTTTTGTGGTCCGTTCTATAATGGTTGCGGTATGCTGACCCGGTGGTTTTCATGGGCTTGATAGATGTCATAATATCTAAGTCGTTGGGCAGAGATGTCTCTCCCGGAGACATAGTCGTTGTCGATGTCGACAGAGTGTATGCCCAGGATGGAACAGCCCCTCTCGTCATCGAGGTTATAGAGAAGGAACTAGCTGTAAAGAGGCTCTTTGCCGCAGATAGGACATACTTCTTTATAGACCATTCAGCACCAGCACCACACGTAGCAGCAGCTACAGTACATAAGGACATGAGAAGGTTTAGCAGAGAACACGGTATACATCTCTATGATGTGGGTAGCGGCATCTGCCATCAGGTTGTGATTGACGAAGGTATTGCGAGGCCCGGCATGATCGTGATGGGTGCGGATAGTCATACCCCAACCGTAGGAGCGCTAGGCCTGTTTGCTCTAGGTGTAGGAAGTACAGATGCAGCAGTAGCCATTGCCTATGGGAGGCAGTGGGTCAGGGTTCCTCCAACAGTTAAGGTAGTGCTAAGCGGCAGGCCCAGGGAGGGAGTTATGTCTAAGGATATAATTCTGAGCATAATAGGAGAGCTGGGAACGGATGGAATGATAGGAAGGGCGGTTGAGTTCCACGGCGATGCCCTGAGCTATCTGTCTATGGATGCGAGGTTTACTATTACGAACATGTGTACCGAAATGAGTGCTGAATCGGCGATAATACCGCTGGACAGCGTTGCTCGCCAGTGGCTCGAGTCCAGGGGGTTGACACCCTACCGGGGTATAGACTACGATCCTGCGAAGTCTGTGTTCGTAGACGAGGTTGTTTTTGAAGTAGACAAGCTAGAGCCTGTTGTAGCAGCCCCACCAGATGTTGATAATGTGGTCAGCGTAGACGAAGTTGAGGGCACAGAGATCAACCAAGTGTTTATAGGGTCTTGTACCAACGGTAGGCTCGAAGATATAGAGACTGCGGTGAGGATTCTGAAAGGCAAGAAGGTACACCAGAACGTCAGATGCATAGTATCGCCAGCCTCTAGAAGAGTATATATCGAGGCTTTCAGAAAGGGCTATCTCCAAGTACTAGCCGAGGCAGGGTGTGTTATTGCACCACCCACTTGCGGGCCGTGCGTAGGAGCTCACATGGGGCTGCTGGCAGAGGGCGAAGTAGCTGTTGCGACAACAAATAGAAACTTCCCAGGAAGGATGGGCCATAAAAACAGCAAGGTCTACCTCTCATCGCCTGCTACGGCTGCGGCATCAGCTATAGAGGGGAAGATTGTAAATCCCCGTAAATATGTTTTAGGCGGGTAGCCATGATCCGGGGTAGGTGCTGGAAGCTAGGAGATAACATAAGCACAGACCACATAATATCTGGGAAATACAAGTTTAGTGCAATAGATAGTATAGAGGCGATGCTCCCACACGTTCTCGAGGAGGTTATACCGGATTTCTATAGGAAGGTCAGCAAAGGGGACGTGATTGTTGCCGGCAAGAACTTCGGAAAGGGGTCTAGCAGAGAACAGGCTCCTAGGCTCTTGAAGCTGGTCGGAATCTCCGCCATAGTTGCAAAGAGCTATGCCCACATATTCTATAGGAACGCGATAAACATAGGGCTACCGGTTATAGTGGCTCAGAGAATACCGGATGCGTCAGAGACGGGGGATGTCATCGAGATAGACCTCGAAAGAGGTGTTGTTAGGAACCTCTCCAAGGGTATAGAGGAAAAAGTGTCGCCTTTTCCGAGGGAGCTTGCCGTAATTCTAGAGGCAGGAGGTATAGTTGAATATATAAGACGCTATGGTGTACCGCCATGGCTAAGAAGTACAGGGTAGGAGTTATAAGGGGCGACGGTATCGGGCCTGAGATAATAGATGCAACGCTCAGTATCATTCCATACCTCGACCTGGATATGGAGATCATCGAGCTGCAGGCAGGGTACGAGTTCTATAGAAGAACAGGTAAGGTAGTTGAAGACGGTTTCTTCGATACTGTTAGAAAGCTGGATGCGGTCTTAAAAGGCCCCCTGTATACCCCTCCCCACGACCCCGGCTTTAGAAGCATCAACATATTAATTAGGAAAGAGCTAGATCTCTATGCAAATATAAGGCCTTTCAGAAGCTTTCGGGGTATCTCCCAGAGGCAGTTCAACTTGGTTATATTTAGAGAGAATACCGAGGGCGAGTACGTAGGCATCGAGGGCATGTTCAACGACGTTGCTGTATCGCTCAGGCTTATTAGCAAGCGGGGCTCGGAGAGGATTTGCAGGCTAGCGTTTAGGCATGCAAAAACTGTGGGTTTCAACAGGGTATCTGTTGTTCATAAAGCTAACATACTCAAGATTAGCGATGGGCTCTTTAGAAACACCTTCTTTGAAGTCGCAAAGCAGTTCCCGGAAATAGAGGCAGACGAGATTATAGTCGATACTGCGGCATATGTCCTGGTCAAAAACCCTGAAAAACTACAGGTGCTAGTCACACCTAACCTCTATGGTGATATACTTTCGGATCTCGCAGGAGGTTTGGTGGGGAGTCTAGGGCTCTGCGGCTCGGCTCTAGTAGGTGACGATATGGGGGTTTTCGAGCCTATACACGGTGTCGCCATGGATATAGCAGGAAAGGGTATAGCGAACCCCGTCGGAGCCATCATGGCGCTAAAGCTTATGCTGGAATTCTTAGGCCAGAGATATGGCGATAGTAGAGCGCTGGCTAAGGCAACGTTAATCGAAAGGGCGGTCCATGTTGCTATAGAGGATAGAAGAGTATGGACACCCGATCTAGGGGGATCGAGTAGAACAGTAGATGTAGCTAAAGCAATAGCCGAGGAAATAAAGAGTACAGGCTAGACAAATGCAATAGGCAGTATACATGTCCGTGGATACGACTAGTTTATAAACCCCAGCTAGGGTGAGTGTCAGTTACGCAGGTGAACGTCTTGGAAACATTGTTGATGTAATTGGTATAAACAAAATCGTCAAACCAAACGTGATTCTAAGATGTATAAAGTGCGGATATATCACCGAGCCGCGCCCTAGGCTGTTTATGTGCCCTAGGTGTGGAGCACTACTAGAAATACTAATCGAAGACACCGACTTTGATTGGAACAGAGCGCGGAGAAGAAGATTCGGTGTTTGGAGATACCGGGAGTTGTTACCTCTTAGAGAGGATATAGAGCCCGTATCGCTAAACGAGGGCGGAACACCACTAGTAAAGATAGTTAATATGCGAGACAAACTAGATGGAATGCGCAATGCGTATGTAAAGTTCGAGGGATCTAACCCCACCGGAAGTTTCAAGGATCGCGGGATGACCGTAGGGGTTACCCTGGCTAAGAACCTTGGTTTTGAAGGGGTTGTTGTAGCGAGCACAGGTAATACTGCAGCTTCTGCAGCAGCATATGCGGCTAGAGCTGGTCTTAAATGTCTTGTGGTGCTACCCCGTGGAGGAGTGGCTAGAGGCAAGATAGCGCAGGCATTACTCCATGGTGCTCAGGTAAAAGAGGTTGATGGAAGCTTTGACGAGGCTCTAGAAGAAGTATTCGAATTCGTCATCGGTGGGCAGCTTGAGAAGTACTACCCGCTAAATTCTTACAACCCATGGAGGCTAGAGGGGCAGAAAACCATAGCTTTTGAAATAGTTGATGAATTCGATACAGCACCTGACTATGTAATAGTTCCTGTGGGCAATGCCGGAAACATATCAGCTATATGGAAGGGGTTCAAGGAGCTCTACACCTTTGGGCTCGTAGACAAACTGCCTAGAATGGTCGGGATTCAAGCAGAAGGGGCAGCACCGCTAGCCATAGCATGGAACCTGGGGCTATCCGAGCCCGTATTCATAGATAAGCCTCAGACAGTAGCATCCGCAATAAGGATAGGGAAGCCTGTCAACTGGCCTAAGGCCCTGAAAGCTGTTAAGGAGTCCAATGGATTCTTTGTTACTGTAAACGATGACGAGATTCTCACTGCGGTCAAGTATCTCGCTAGGTACGAGGGGCTCGGAGTTGAGCCAGCAAGTGCGGCATCGCTAGCAGGACTAATTAAATGTGTAAGAGAGGGGAGGATAGGTAGAGACGACGTAGTAGTGATGATAGCGACGGGCCATGCACTAAAAGATCCGGACACCATAATGAGCAAGCTAACAAGTTAAAATCGTTTTAAAATGTTTGTATACCCCATATAAACCTTAGTACTGGTGCTGGATGGATATAGATAGAGGGTTATGCCGATGTACATACCCAAGCTAATGTGTACCCAGCACCCCGATACCACAGTCAGAATATCGGCTCAGCAAGAAGTCGACGAGGCTATACAGGCATACACTATGTACAGATGCGACGAGGTTATGAGCGACTACGAGGGGAAACTAACACCTTACGCCCAGCCAAAGGACATCGTACTCAAGGCACACGATCTCGAGATTCCCATAGGAGAGCGCTTCTTCATAACACCCAGGATACCGAACCCATCGCTAGAGGGCTTTGATAGAGTTGATCTATCCATAGAGGCGGGGATATTAGCAAACTACTACTCGCATAGGTTGCAAGACATACAAGCAGTTAAGTGGTTCATACTCCCAATGGTTGAGGACATAAACATTTTAAGGCTTGTTCAGAGGCTTATAATAAGGAAGATCAACGTTCTAATCGAGGAATTAAACACCAAGATGGAACCCGTACAGCTAGTACCTCTTCTCGAGGATACTCACAGACACGTTCTTATACAAGACTACGTGTTGACTGTTGTAAGCGTCCTTAAGGAATTCAACGTTGATACATCTGTGCTAAGAGTGTTCATAGGTAAGAGCGATGCAGCGGTTAAAAGTGGGCACATAGCCTCGGTTCTGTCGATAACCTATGCGCTATCAGCACTCCACAAGCTTTCTAAGGAGCTCGATATCGAGATAAAGCCTATAATAGGCATGGGGGTACCGCCGTTCAGAGGAGCTTTAAACAATCCGGAGCTTGTCGAAGGCATGGCCCAGAGATACCGCGGCTTTAGTACTGCAACGATTCAGTCGGCTGTCAGATACGATATAGCTTACAAAGACTACCTAGTAGTAATGAATACACTGAGTTCCAGTATTGATCTTAGTCCCAGTCAGTTGCCTGACGAAGCTATCAATATGATCGATAGAGCCTCAAGGTCTTACAGGAATATCGTGTCTAGGTATATAGGCACCATCCAAAAGATTGCCGAGTGCGTGCCTGGAACAAGAGATAGGATTTCGTGGAAGAGCTATGGAAGGCTGCTTCCTGCGCATCACGAAGAGCTCTCGGTGCCAAGAGCAATAGTATATACATCGGCATGGTATGCAACCGGTATACCACCAACATATCTGGATGCAGAGTTTGTGGTGGATCTATATAAGAAGAACATGCTAGACGATGTTCTGAAGATGATACCCCATCTAGAAAATGAGTGGAGATATGACTCTAGATTCTATGTCCGCGATGTAGCGGCAAAGAGGCTCGACGAAAACATAGTAAAGGTGGTTGACGAGGCCCTGGACGTGATGGGTATAAAGCCCGAGCCCTCGGAGCCCTACCGAAGTCTTCTCGAACTAAATCCTGTGGAGCCGCATATGATAGCGCTAGGCAGGATCAGGGGATTCCTCGGCTAGCTAGACCTTAACCACATTGAAGCCCGCCGCTTTCCTAAGTCTATTCATTATAGTTAGACCTAGCCCTATTTCGGGAAGACCCTCTGCTATGCCCAGGTCTACACCAAGCCTATCAAGCTCTCTTAATACGGAATACAAGTTCTTGGCTATTTCATACACATTGCTTCTAGATCCCATGACTATCTTCGGCAGGCTAAGGTCTTTGTATAGTTCTACGGTTTCTCTACTAACAATTAAAACACATTTTATGGTAGAGCATCTGTCCTTGACGACTTCAGCAAATCTTTTTGCATAGGCATCAAGATTATCATAGTTGTTTGTCTCTACTATAAGCAGAGGCGTCCTGGGCGCATAGTGCTTGTATTTCATACCCGGAGCCAGCGCTATATCGCTCTCTACCACCCCCCTAGCTGATTCGGGAATGACTATAGTTATTCCTAGTACTTCGCTGATTTTTTCAACAGGTAGAGCGCCAGGGCGTAGAAGCCTCGGAGGGTCAGACACTAGGTCGACAATTGTAGACTCTACGCCAAAGAAAGTAGCACCAGAATCTATGATTATATCAGCTCTTCCATACATATCAACATAAACGTGGTGGGGCTCGGTGGGGCTGGGTCTACCTGATAGGTTAGCGCTTGGAGCAGCTATGGGACCTACACACTCGATAAGCCTTAATGCAACTGGGTGGCCCGGCATCCTAATGGCCACAGTCGGCAGTCCTGCTGAAATCTCTGGGGGGACCTCTCTACGCCTTTTAAGCACTATTGTCAGCGGTCCAGGCCACAGCTTTTCAAATACTATTCTAAGTGTGTTGGGAACCTCTTCTGCTACCTGTCTTACCTGGTCTATGTTAGCTACGTGTACTATTAGGGGGTTGTCAGGGGGCCTGCCCTTGACGATAAATATTCTTTTAACAGCTTCTACATCAAAAACATAGGCCCCCAACCCGTAGACAGTCTCTGTTGGGAAAACGGCTATAGCCCCGCGCTTCATTTCTGCACAGCAGTACTCAATGGCCCCGTTATCAGGTTCGAGGGGATCGACGACAAATACCTTGGTTATTACCACCTTTCTTCCCACTTCTAGATTTCTATATCTAGCTCATAGAGCTCTCTTGCTTTGGCCAGAGCCTCTGGGAGGCTAAGAGCCACAGCAACACCTAGGACTTCGAGATCCTCATCGATGTAGTCTGTATCGCTTATACGCATTGATCTGGGGTTTCTTAGCACCACTATAGCATTGACACCGTTTAGCACAGCGGCAACAGCGTCCAGAACTTTATCGCCTATGAATAGAACATGTTTTGGCTCTACCCCTACGGCCTTGACAGCCCTAGCTATCTGTTCAATCCTGCTACGCGAATCTTCTCTAGTCGACAAAACGCCTAGGCTGTTTGGACATCTATCTACTCCAAGAATACTCAAAATCTTCTCGGCTACGGTTCTGCTCTGCATAGTTATGAATCCAACACTATACCTCTTACATACTCTAGACAGATACTTGCTCGCATTATCAAGTATTCTCATATCCTTGACTGCTTCGAGTTCTAGTTCTTCAAGCTGTTTGTGTATTTGCCAGAACAAATCAGTGCCATGGTATTTGGCTACAAACCCTAGAAACGATATTCTTCCATCTTTGAGCGACGAGCGTATCGTAGTTACGACATCGTTCCAGTTAATGGGTAGCTGCACAAGCGTACCATCGATATCGAACAGGATGCTGGTAATGGTCATGGTGTTTAACACCTTTGCCCAAGAGGCGGTGTTTATTTTCATAAGGTTTTTATGTTTTAGAAGCTTTCTGCTATACGAGGACTTATGAGCTCTAGAGCTGTAATAGCCTTAGTCATATTCATAGTCATAACGCTTCTAGAACCCGTTGCCACTATTGAATCATATAAAGAGCTGCCTATACAAGAAGCTGAGGTTATCATAGGCTATGGCAGTAACGGAGACCTCAACCTGGTACAAGGTCTAGGTTGCAACGTGATAAGAGTCTTTAAGGTATTCGACATAGCTCTAGCTAGGTGTCCAGCAAACATACTAGGAAACCTACGGGCGCTTGGTTTTGATGTTGTACCCAACTCTAACGTTAGTATAGGAGCCTCCATAAACGAGTTCAAGGTGATATCACCGCAGGTTGTCGCTGGGTCTTCTACTTTAGCGAGTTCGATGAACTGGTCTTGGGCAACCTCAAGGGTTTCAGCTGACATCGCGTGGAGATACATGGGTGCAAAGGGAAACGGAAGCGTTATAGCTATCCTAGATACGGGTATCGATCCAACACACCCTTTCCTCAGCGGGAAGCTCGTAGGGTGGGCGGAGTTTGACTCGAAAGGACGCCCAGTCTGTTCCAAACCTCACGATACTCACGGTCATGGGACTTGGGTAGCGAGCATAGCGGCTGGGGGGAATGACGAAGACTTTGTTTTTGGTATAGCTCCGGAAGCCAAGCTGGTGGTAGCGCTAGTTCTGCCCTACGGCTCGGGAACGATAGCACAGATATTGGCAGGTCTTGAATGGGTTCTGTCTCCCTACGACATTTGTAGTAACAAAACTCTAAATGTAAACGTTAGCGTTGTTTCGATGAGCTTCGGGGTCACGGGTAACTACTCCAGCATTTTAGTCAAGGCCGTGGGCAAACTCATAGAGAGCGGAATAGTGCCCATAGCAGCTATTGGTAACGGCGGCCCCTACACGTCTTCGTGTCCTGGCAACATATGGAGAGTTATAGGCGTAGGCACAACAGACCTAAACAATACCGTTGCACCTTTCAGCAGTTATGAAGATGTTGAGTGGCCTGATCCGCCAGAGTCCTGGCCTTTCAAAGGAGGGTACCCGAGATCATATAGAAAACCAGATGTTGTTGCTCCAGGCGTAGACGTACCTGGCGCTTTTCCAGGGGGACTGATAGCCATCGGTAGTGGAACTAGTGCTTCAACACCTATAGTAGCTGGTATAGCGGCCATCGTAAGAGAGAGTTTGGTGGATCAGGGGCTGTCGGGTCTAGATCTCGTTGAAGCTGTTTATGATATCATAACCTCTACGGCTTTTCCAATAGATCACCCGGGAGCCGGCAACGGATTGGTAGACGCCTATCTAGCCACAGCTAGAGCTCGTAGTTTTACAGTAAAAGAGATCAGCATAGACTTGCATCCCAGCGTAGCCAGACCTCTCGATACTGTAGCATTAAAGATCGGCGGTATCGATACCGAGACGAAGGTACATGTATATGTATCGGGGCAAAACGTATTCGAGGGACCACAGCCTTCGGATAACATAACCATCAAAGTACCTTTGACGCATTTCAACGGTAATACAGTTGCTGTCGTGGACGAAACAGGACATTACTACGGCAGGACCCTCCTAAACATAGTTCCCAGACTAATAGTAGAAGGTGTTTGCTCGTTGGGAAGACAGTGTAGATCGCTTGTTACAGGTATAGGTATTGGAGACACAATCATGGCACATCTTGAGAACAACATAATAACCTTGACTTTTGCAGACCTGAGGGGAACATGCGATATATCGTTTCTACCTCCCCTAACCATGGCAGGTCAGCATACATTAGTAGTCGTAGACCTATCTAATCCCCAAATATCTCTAGTTGCGGAGATAGCTATCTCATCCACTATTATAGAACCGACCAGAGCTCTTATCCATGTGATTGCCAAACCATACTATATTGCAAACTCTATAGATTTTGTAGACGTATATGCCGAGGGCGGGACTGTTAAAGAAGCCGACATAGCTATAACATACCCAGCAGGTGTCGATGTCAGGATTATAAATGTCACAGCGCTTGGTGCTAACCTATACAGAATTTGGTTTAGAATAGACCTAGTTAGCGAGAGCGGGGCCTATGCAGCTGTGAAGATATCCGTGGAACTAGAAGATGGTGTTACAGAGCATGTTACCATCATTAGGATACTACCTAGAGACCCCTATGCCGCGCTCATAGAGCAGGTAAGCGAGCTATCTGAAGATGTGTGCATCAATACCACTGCTCTCTGGAGCGAGATTATTGCTATAAACAGTACTGCGGTATCGCTGGGGAGAAGTATTGTAGAGCTCGATAATGAGGTCAACAATATTAACAGATTGTTGCAAGGCTATGCAGAGAGCTCTAAATGGTTAAGCCTAGCGTTAATCGTCTGTGCGCTGACGAGCTTGGCGGCCCTCGTATTGTCTATTTACGTAATGCTTAAACAGCAAAGCATGGCACAGCTTTAGGCAGGTGCAGAACATGGTGCGGGTATGTGTTGGTAGCTCGAACCCGGTCAAGATTAAGGGAACCGAAAAGGCTTTCAACCGCATGCTGGGTTCAGCAGAAGTTATAGGCCACAGCGTAGAGGGGCTGGTCAGCCAGCCCATAGGGTTAGACACAATAATATCCTCGGCTAGGTACAGAGCCCGAAAGGTTATGGAAATAGACAAGAGCTGCGATTTCTATGTGGGTGTAGAAGCGGGCCTCATCCATATCGGGAATCTGGGGTACTTCGATGTCCACGTTGCCTGCATAATAGACAATGAGGGGAGAGAGTACTATGGTTTTTCACCTGCTTTTGCGGTACCTAAACACTTTGTAGACCAGATAACATCGGGTAGTTTTAGAGAGCTTGAAGAGGTAGTAGATGCAGTATTCGGGACTAAAAACATAGGCGAGAAGGGCGGACTCATAAAGCTGTTGACGAGAGATGTTGTTGTGCGAGACGATCTTGTATATCATTCGGTCGTAATGGCTTTGGTGCCGGTTTTGAATAAGCAGCTCTACTCCTAAATGAAACGGCCTGCTCACAAGGTTCAGCAAACGCTTACTAGAACCAGGTTTTGTTTATTCCGATAAAGTCTATCAGAAGCAGGTACACAACGTTTATAATTCTACATATATCGCTATCGGCTAAGCGATGTGGAGTATAGGCGAGCTTATACGACACCTATTGTTGCTAGCTAATAATAACGGGGATAATCTCTTTTACACCTCCCACAAACATCTGTACTGCAAAAGCGGCAATTATTATTGACATGAACCTGCCTAAGCCGTTGACAAAAGTTTCTCCAAGGAATCTCAGGATAGAGCTCGATATCCTGAGTATTATGTATGTAAATACGAATGCTATGTAGGAGGCTAGCAGAGTATTTATTATACCATATATTCTAGAGGATGCTATGAGTAAGGTCATGGTTCCAGGGCCTACGATAAGGGGCGTGGCTATGGGTACTATTATGTATTCACCAGGGTTTATTTTGGTTGGTTTGTGTCCCGTTAGCAGCGTATCTATAGATACAGCCAATAGGATTATACCCGTGGCTATCCTTAGGTATGGTATCTCTATACCTATTAACTCTATGAAGTACCTACCAATAGTAGCGAAGAACGTTAGTAGCAGGAACATAACTATCGATGCTTTATTTATGAGGTTGCGTGCCTCAGCATTACTATAGCCAGACAACGCCTGGGCTAGGGCTGGGACAGCCGCCAAAGGGTCCATAATAGCGAATATCTGGATCGATAGCGTCACTATTGCAGTAAAGTCTATAAAGTTGTAGCTCATCTAGTACTACACCTTAAGCGTAGTAGACCCCTGGGGGAGCTTTTAAGTTGATTAATTTTGCGCGAGGCAGAACCATTTTGTATGGCACGCTCTTTGCTGTGGCAATGCTGAGCATAGGCTCTGCCTCTATACTAGTTAGGCTATCGTCTGCTAGTGGTGTTGCGTGTGCGTTTTGGAGGTTGGCACTTTCATCGTTACTTATGTTACTACTGAACCTAGTGTTTAGCAGATCGACATCAGAGCTGTTCAATGTTTTTACGGATAAATCAAGGCTCTTTACAGCTTTGGTTGCAGGTCTATCGCTTGCTTTACACTTTGTGCTTTGGATGGAGTCGCTGTTTCGGGTGCCCATAGCTATAAGCGTCACAATAGTTGTTGCATATCCTCTCCACCTAGCGTTTGTAGAGATTGTTAGGGAGAGAAATCTACATGCGCTAAGTGTTTTACCGGGCCTAGTACTGGGTTTTATTGGGATAGTCATGTTTTTTAGAGACGCCTTTATGTTTTCGTACATAGACAGCGTTGGCGTAATGCAAAGCTTTGCAGCATCGGTTCTCGCTGCGATATACTTCTACGCTAGCAAAATGTTGAGGAGAAATACAGACCTGGCCGTGTACGCGTTCTCCGTATACTCGATAGCCTCGCTAGCGGTATTAACATACGCGTTTGCTGTGGGGGACAACGTATTTGGATATCTTCCCGGATCCTGGCTATGGTTCTTGCTACTAGCTATAATCCCTATGCTAGGCGGGCACACAGTTATGAACTATCTGCTCAAGTTCTACAGAAGTTCTAGCGTAACCTCTATAGCTCTGGCCGAGCCCGTCATAGCCACTATCCTAGCCTCTATACTGCTCGGAGAAACCGTTGAGCCCCGACACCTGCTGCCACTGTCAATGGTTTTGACAGGCGTAGCTTTTGTCGTGGTTCGAGAGCTAAAAAGCTGAGGACAACGCCAAGCTTCAGCTATTTACTGAACGCTATATGTAGGGCCCTGGCATCGGCATGAAGAAATACTCATCCTCAACCAGCTCCCTGTCCTTGAAAACCACTACAGCCATAGAGGCGGCAGTCAAAAGCGATGCCAACAGTGCTAGAGGTCTTATTACCACTTCACCTATATCCTTTGCAACGTCTTGGGACGTGAAGACCACGTTGTCGAGTATTATAGGGTCTTTGCTAACCCCTACAACAACGCCCAAGATCGGGTGTACCTTGACAACCTGTGTAGCTATACGCCCAACGAATTCTACAAGGACGCAGTTGCTATCATATGTTGCGCTACCCTCTAGAATAGTTGCAACGGTGTACCCCGAGATCTTTATGTTGACACGCCGGTTAATCTCTATCGGGTTACCGTTGCAGTAGCTAGGCGACGAAGCTCTTATGATTCCTGACCAGACAATCCTGTTAAACGCTATCCTAGGGAGCTCCTTAGAGGGGGTCACGGTCTCGTCGTTTACAGGTGTATAGGCGCCCTCATCGCTTTCGCATGTACCGTTACTGCAGGCAGATATATTCACAATGTACATGCTCGACGCATTAGGAGCGGCAATAGCAGAGTATATACCCCCGCCGATTATAGCTAGTAGCAGTAACGATAGCAAAAACTTTGCTGTAGACCCCAGCCCCTGTGGCTCATGAAATTCGAAGGGCAGTGGTATAGGAATGAAGTATTCGCTTGGGGCTTTCCTCGACCTCTTGAGCAGGTATATCAGGGCTAGACCTGCTATGAACCCGCCCACGTGGGCAAAGAATGCAACACCACCAAATCTTAGGTATCCGTAGATAACCTGCATAGCAAACCAAAACAGTAGGAAGACTGCAGCGGTTGTGGTGAAACATAGTGGTATAAATACAAAGAACCAGCATATGCTTAGCCTTCTTCCGGGATAAGTGAGCATATATGCTCCTAGAAGACCACTAATAGCGCCAGAAGCACCTATAGCTGGAATGATTAAGCTTATGGATCCTGTTATAGGTATGAAAGCTGTGTGGAAAATAGTTGCGGATATCCCCGAGGCGAAGTAGAGTATCAGAAACTTCTTTGATCCTAGAAGCAACTCGAGCTCTTTACCGAACCAGTAGAGAAACAGCATGTTGAAGAATATGTGAAAGAGGTCGCCGTGTAGAAACATGCTCGTTATTATCCTATACCACTGTGTAGGCACGTAGATTAGTATAGGTACGTAAGAAAAAGTGTTTACCCATTCATCCGATATCTGCACAAAGAAGTTGTTGAACGAGGATATAAGGTATATCGCAACATTTATTATTATTAGCGCATATGTAGCAATAGGTTTGCCATGTGTTTTCTTAGGCACAGGAATTGCAGGGATTTCGTAAGTCAAGACATACGCCCGAGGATAAAGCCTTTGTGTATGGATTAATAAGGCTTAGAGAAAGCTATGTAGACCCCTAGGGATACTGATCCTTATAGCGGCTTTCCCTCTAGGCACCCCTATGTCCCTAGCGACGGGGCTACATTTGGCAATGAGCATGTATATCACGGGCTTGCCGAAGAAATGCTCTATCTCCGAGAGATACTCGTAGTTGGCCATCCCCTTAGACACTATAATATCTACTCTCCTCAGCAAGTCCAAGGTTTCTTTTCTAGCCTCGTGTATAATGATGCTTGAGGCATCGCTACCGGTATCGACTATCTCATCAAAGCTTTCGTTGAGCCCTGCTTCAAAAACATCGTTGACCGCTATATCGTTTTGGAAAGCTCCTCCTTTAACAACACCTACAACCTTTTTTCCTTTGCTTCTCAGAACATCTGCTAGTATTCTATCAAAAACAGCTTCGCCTGCGTTATCTAGTAGAATAGCTACAGACCTAGACTTTAGTAGCATGTCTATGCAGCGCTCGACATCGCCAAGGATCTCGAGCGTGTTGACCATGTTTACGAGCTGCGAGACATCTGGTGATGAGTAGCCTGCAACTCCTACATCTAGGAGGTTACCTATCAGCGATACCTTGATGGCAAAGCGTAGTCTATCCCGAGCATCTTCAATAGTACTGAGGATTTCTTTGAGTTCTCTGTAATATTTCAAGGCCTCGCGGTTCGCCTGAACCTTGTACTGTTTGTAGGGATCGCTATCTCCTAGCATGTCCTTGACTTGTCTGAAGAGTTTTGATGCTATGAGCGTGGGATTGCACTGTATATCATATCTCGAACCGCACTTACTAATAACATCGTTTAAAGAGTTGACAATCTTCTTCATAGCTTCAACGCGAGCATCTTCATCGCCGAGAAAGGTGTTGATATCTCTCAGCCTAACCTGAACTTGGCACGCTATGCACTCAGCATAGAGCTTCACGGCCGTTCCCCGCTAGGTCGATGCGCATCGAACACATATAAGCTAGCCTTGCGCTGTGCACGTCTTAGGTGTTGTATTTGGGAAAATACACAGCTTGGATTTATGCGTTGGGTACAGAGGTAGTCCAGGGTAGGGTTATAAACACTAATGCCGCCTTTATAGGGCGAAGGCTAACACTGCTAGGCTTTAACGTTATAGGGGCGGTTTCCCTCGTTGACGATGTTGATATAATTGCTAGGCATCTATCCTACGTGTTGGGTGAGAATCCGCGAGTGGTTGTGACAACAGGAGGTCTTGGACCAACTTACGACGATAGGACTCTAGAAGCGGTTGCCAAGGCTATAAACAGAGANCTTGTGCCCAACGAAGAAGCCCTTGCCATGATAAAGAAAAAGTATGAGAGTCTAGGGCTTCCGCTAACAAACGAACGCATCAAGATGGGGTATATGCCCCGTGGTGCAAAGCCTATACCAAACCCCGTGGGCACCGCCCCAGGATGCTGGATAGAGCTAGGGGAAACAATCATAATATCGCTTCCTGGAGTCCCCAAGGAGATGGAGGCTATGTGGAGCTCGTGGGTTGAACCACGCCTCAGGGAAATAGGGCCGGGATACCACATAGCTGAGAAAGTATTGGTTGTTAGGGGGATACCCGAGTCTACAATGGCTCCGGTGATCAAGTCTGTCCTCAGGGTCTATCCAGAGGTATACATAAAGTCGCATCCGTTTGTCGACCCTTCCGGAAAACCCCTACTAGAGATATACATAATGTATTCTCACAGAGACGACCAAATAGCTAGTAAGGTTGTTGAGGACATAATCAAAGGTATACGTGATAAGTATAAGGAGCTATACGGAACCGAGCTAAGGATTGAGGAGATCAGAGACCAGGTCCAGACCCCTACCTGATGATATCTATGTTAAGTGCTCGATCGCGAATCAATTGATATGGTATGTAAAACCGCGCGTTTTTTGTGTCGATTATGAGCCCTCCGAGGCAGTAATCCTCTATCACTGCCTCGCCCTCGATGGTATTGAGATGTTTTTTGCTAGATATAGCCGACGAACTCCTGAGAACATCAAAACACCTGTTGCTAAATCTTAGAATAGGTATATAGTTTTTTGCAGAGCATATTTTCAGCTGTTCTAGGGACGGTTTGACCAACCTGAGAAATATTGCTAGGAAGTTTTTAAGCAGGTTGTCAAGAGAATCGCCTGTAATGCTTCTGATATACTTTATCCTCTCGGCGACTGTAGCCCTTTCTCTCAGACCTGCCCTAGAGAGGGTTCTCTCTGCGTTTCTAGCTTCTGAGGCGTTTCCCACAAAGGTTATCAGCATAGCGAATACGAATACCTGCTCAAAAAGCCTATTCACGTTCTTCAAAACATTGGCTACACCCACTTTAGCCTCCGAGCCACCCAAGTAGAGCATGTATACCATGTGGGGAACAGTGGCGAGTCCTACGTTTGGCGGAAACTCACTTAGACCGTAGACGTACGCTAGATACCTACTATACTCAGAGCTAGCGTGGATAGGGCAAAACCCGTTCACAGTTTCGTTAGTGCAGGGGATTACGGTTCTACTGAGAAACAACGCATTCTCTTCGGGACTCTTGGTCATCGATACAAGGGTCTCGCCAGGGCATATCCTCGAACCTACAAGAGGTCTCCTAATCCTAATCACGCTACCAGTTGTTAGAGGAATCATGGAACCCTCTCTATCGAGCAGAACCAAACACCATCTATAAGGTTCGACCACCTGCTCGATTACCGTTACTTCGTGTTTAGCGAATAGCGATAGGTATATCTCCAAGACCCGCCTAGATACTTCAACAATTTTGTTCGCTACCTGAACTCCTTTAACAAAGTACATAGGTTTCTCGAGTGGATAACTATGGTTTTCTGTTAGGTAAAAAGGTATAGGGCTCTTATCTCAAGATAGATGTTATCGATAGGGTAGGGTGTTTAATCCCTATTAATCCTTGTAGCTATAGTTTAGCGACTGGATGATGTGATTGGTCTTTAATGATGTGATGATTGAGGGAGCGAACCCTGACACTATCGGTTTACCGATGCGGAGACCATACAAACTATGCAAAGAGTTGCAATGTGTAACTACTGGGATAAACCTGACTTGCTGATGTTTACACCTGTAACAAAACTCTTTTAACTTTGTACTTTCACACAAGAATCTACATAAAGAGTGTAAAAACAGGTGGGCAGTATGAACAAGGTAGTGATAGGAATTATCGTTGCTGTGATTGTCATAGGTGTTGCCATCGGCGCTTATTACATGTTTAGCAGCTCCGGGTCAAAGGTTTTAAAGGTTGGAACTAGTCCCGACTTTCCACCGTTTGAATATGTGAGCAACGAAACAGGAGAGATAGTGGGCATAGATATCGATTTGATTAAAGCTATAGCAGAGAAGCTCGGATACAAGGTTGAATTAGTTCCGATACAGTTCGACGGGCTTATCCCAGCGCTTCAGCAGGGCCAGATCGATGTAGCGATATCCGGTATGACTATTACTGAGGAGAGAGAGAAGAAAGTTGATTTTAGTATACCCTACTGGGAAGCACAGCAGGCTATACTCGTTGTTAAAGACTCGGCTTTCAATCCCAAGAGTCTAGAGGATCTAGCCGGCAAGGTTGTCGGGGTTCAAAGTGGTACAACGGCTGAGGAACTCCTAAACAGTCTCAAGGAGAGCGGGGTTGACATAGAGATTAAGAGCTATCCATCCTATACGCTGGCGGTCCAGGATCTTGTAAACGGTAGAGTTGATGCCGTGGTAGTCGATTCGCCGGTTGCGTGCACTCTTGCCAGTATGTACAACCTAGAGGTGGCAAGCCTGGTACCAACAGGCGAGAGGTACGGGATAGCGGTTAGAGAAGGCAACAGGGAGCTACTAGACAAGATCAACCAAGCGCTTCAAGAGATACTGAATAGCGATGAGTGGGACAAGATAGTGTCGAAGTATTTGAAGTGTCCTGGGTGAAGCCAGGGAGATGCAAATCAATGTTGAAACGCTTTTTCAAATCCTCGTGTTTGTAGTTAGTAGAGGGCTTGCCACGACTATAACCCTGACCGTTGCCAGCTTTTTTCTGGGACTTGGCCTAGGCTCTGTAATGGCTTTTCTCCAGATTGTTGTAGGCGGGATCGTCGAGAGGGTAGTGGACTTTGTCACAAGGTTTTTGAGGAGTATTCCTCCGATACTAATGCTCTTTATAGTGTTCTACGGTCTAAACATAAACAACATCTTAGCATCGATAATCGGCCTGGGGATCATAAGCGCAGCTTATCAGTCGCAGTTTCTACGCGGAATAGCCGAAGCGGTTTCTGCTAGACAGCTAGAGGCAGCTTTATCTGTAGGCTTGAGCAGGTGGGAGGCGTTTACATCGGTTGTCGTACCTCAGACGCTGATGATGTCCACACCAGCTCTTCTTAACGAGTTTGCCGTTCTTCTAAAGGACTCTTCGATAGCGTATGCTATAGGGGTTAAGGAGATGTTTACAGTAGCAGTTAATCTCGCCAATGCTAGGATGGAGTATGTGCATCCGCTTATAGCTGTTGCAGTAGTGTACCTGGCCATATGCTTTTTGATCTCTTTACTAGCAACACTTGTATCGGAGAAGCTGAAGCACATGGGCTACGGTGTATCATCATGAGCTATATTATCGAAGCCCACGATATACACAAGTCATTTGGCAAACACCACGTTCTAAAGGGTGTAAGCCTATCGGTGGAGGAGGGCGAAACAGTTGTGATAATAGGGCCTTCGGGCTCTGGAAAGTCTACTTTTCTCAGATGCCTAAACCTCTTGGTGACGCCGGACAGGGGTAGAATAGTATTTAATGGAATAGACATTACGAGCAACAGAAACAACATCCACCGCATAAGGCAGGAGATAGGCTTTGTGTTTCAGCAGTTTAACCTGTTTGCACACCTAACAGCAATAGAAAACGTGATGCTGGGGCTCCTAAAAGTCAAGAAGCTTAGCCGAGAAGAGGCCGTGAGAAGAGCTAGAGAGGCACTTCTATCCGTAGGTATAACAGAGGATCTCTGGAACAAGTATCCTGCACAGCTATCGGGCGGGCAACAACAGAGGGTGGCTATAGCTAGGTCCCTAGCTATGGAGCCCAAGCTACTGCTACTAGATGAACCAACATCTGCTCTAGATCCCGAGCTTACAGTAGAGGTGCTGAAGGTTCTCGAAAGGCTATCTCGCAACAAAATGACTATGATCGTAGTTACACACGAGCTCGGGTTTGCTATGAGGGTAGCCGACAGGGTTGTCTTCATGGAGGATGGAAGAGTCGTTGAGGAAGGACCACCAGAAAAGATTTTGCTAAACCCCGACAAGGAGAGAACCAAGACTTTCATATCAAAGCTTATGGAGCTATATAAAATGGAGAGGAGCAGACCTTGATCAACGAGATACTAGAACTCTTCAACACCTACGGAAGCAACATCTTAAATGCCTTTGTACTAACGCTCCAGTTAACACTACTATCGTTTGTTATAGGGTTTTGCGGCGGCGTCTTTATAGCTATTCTAAGATCTGTAGCACCCAGACCTATAGCCATAGCCATAAGGTTGTTTGTCGAGCTCATACGAGGAACCCCTATGACTGTACAGCTGTTCTTTGTCTACTACGCACTACCTGTAGCAGGGCCAAAGCTAGACCCCTTTACAGCATCGTTGATAGCTCTAGGAATAAACTCGGCTGTATATCAATCCGAGTACCTCAGATCAGCCATGAACTCCGTACCCAAGACACAGTGGGAGGCGGCCATATCTCTTGGGCTATCAAGCTATAGGTCTATGATCTACGTAGTTATGCCACAAGCACTTAGGATAGCCCTACCAGCTCTAACAAATGAGATGATATACCTACTAAAGTTTAGCTCCATAGCATACTTCGTAACTCTTCCCGAGCTCGTCTATACGGCTAAGTGGATTGGAAACAGAACATACGCCTTTATAGAGGCTTACACAATAGTTGCGCTATTCTATATAGCGATGGCATTCGCTATTAGCGAGGTCATGAATAGGCTCGGCAAAAACATTGCAGTACCCGGAATTGCCGCAGAGGGAATGCGGTAGGAGTATCTCTCAATCAAATGTGAAATAGTGCTATACCCCATAAAACATGCTTCGGTATAACTGTAACTATTGGTTAAACTCCGTTGTTACAGCATTAAAGCTAGTTATATTAGCTTACACTCGCAACTGGTCACTGGTGATAGCATGAAAATGTTGGAAAGTGTAGAAACAGTTGTGCGTAGCGCTATAGCTAATATAGTTAGAATAGCTAGAATCGGCAGAAGAATTGCCATAGGTACAGACCAGAACATGTATGAGCAGGACAAAATATTTAAAGTGCTTGGTATTAACACACAACCCCTAGCTACAAAAAGAAAAATAAACTGCAACCTTGTGTGGATAGTACCAGTAATGATATGCTTTGACCCTGATAGAGGGCTCTATGCAGGTCTTGGCGTATCGAAGGAGTAGCAAAAACTGAAAGCGTTCTAGAGCAGGAAGTTGACATTTAACGGTTTTGCGGGTATGGATTGCAACAACAGTTAAGCGTCACTATGCAGTGTAAGGAAGTTTAATCAGAACCACGTCATCAGTACACCTTCTAATTCGTGATTTGAATATATTCATGGCTGCGTTGTTGGTCGATCGCTTAAGTAGCAGAATTATTATGGTTTTAGCCGCTGCCTCGCTACCAAGCACGCTGGCTAGAACGAAGTAAGCTGTGCAAGGCGCTTCGGTGGTCAGCGTCAGAAAGTCTTTTCCGTAGAGGCAGTTGGTGTAGGTATCTAAAGCACTTAGAATTCCTGGGGTTATAGAGGTTAGAAACTCTCGTATAGTGTCGGAGACTTTGTTCGTAGCATAGTCGTGATGTAGGCATTCCTTATCAGTTTCGATGGTGCGGATCGCTATATCACCTCACAAGTTGTATGTAGCTATGTAGAGTATTAGCATTGTTGTTGTGAATATGATTGACGCTAGCAAGAGTGATAGTGCTACCAGTGAATGGACACCTAGCATGGCAAGGGCTGTTATCGTAGCCGATATGTTTATGACGGCTATCAATCTGAAGAGCTTTTTAGCTACTAGCCTTGGGTGAAGGTTGCCAAACAACTTTCTAAGGATTTTGCCTGTTCTAGATGTCGCATATTTTGTATAGAAGGGTAGTTTGTGAAATATTGTGAGGCCATCGTCTGTTAGCATGTAGTAGGCCTTGCCATGATTCCTTAGCATGCTCATCAGCTTTTTGAAGGGTGATACTATGTTATTTTGCTCTACATTGTGCAGCTTCATATCGATTCTTCTAAAAATCCTTAACGGGGCATCCCTTCCACAGAACACCTCTAAATATGCTTGAGCTCTCTGCGTGCTAAGACCCATAGCCTCGGCTATCTCGTTTATGTTGAGGGCCCCCTTCTTTGATGAGGCTATAGCTATTATTGCATCCACTATATAGTCTTTCTTTATCAGCTCCAGCACGAACTCTTGGGGTGTCACCACCTTTTTTCTATAGTACGCCTGGGGTGTTTCGAGGTTGTTTCCGAGGATCTTTGAGAGGTTTTCGTATAAAACTTTCCCGTGGTCCGTTAGAGTGTAGATCTCATAATCACCACCATTTTTTGTCTTGGTCACGATGTTCTTCTGCACCATTTTCCTTAGGGCGTCGGCTACTGATTTGTTCCTCTCGCTAAGCCTCCGGGCAAGATCTCTTATGGTTAACCCCTCGCTGTTTTTCCCTAGCTCGAGCAGTATAGACAGCTGTAGGTAGCCTCTTGCAAAGTCTATCTCCTGGTCTATCCTCCTAAGAATGTCTAGTACGCTATACTCCAGCGTTGTCCTGGTCTCGATTTTTAGCCATCACATCTCCTCACCCCCTATCTCCATTCTTGCAAAGCTTGCAGTTCCATGGCTCTGGGGCAAGCCGCCGCCCAGTCTAAAGAATATAATTACCTCTATGGAGCTGGCATCAGACTGTAGCATTAGCCTGTCTACTGAATAGCCTGCGTTTGTGAAGAACTGTTTAAGAGTATCTATAACACACGCTAGCGTTTTTACATAGTGGTTAGTAGGTCTGACAACAACTCTTGCGCTCCCCAGCCCGCTCCCAGCATTAAGCTCTATCTCGATCCTCAAGTCATCGTTTTTGTTACTGGTCGTCACTTTACTGGCACCCTATTCTTACAGAGGTGGGGGTCAATGCTAGGGTCAGGATATTAGAAGGGCTGAATGCTGCCTGCAGTAGTAAAACTCATATAAGCAGTTGTAGCAGTAGCCCTCGCTGTTAAACGTGGCTGAAGAAACGTAAAGGTTAAATATATAGATTCTACCTATCTACTTATCTGATACATAATCCTGCTAGGGTCCACGGTCATAGCTATGATGTATGTTGTCAATAGCAAGGATGCTAGGGGGATGTTCAGGGCATTAGAGGTTCTGTGCCGCGAAAGTGGATACTTTTGCTATTATCCCCTAGAGGTTGTAGAGACCATAATATCCATGACATGGGCTGAGACGCTTCAGCTGGTACCCAGTGAATGTTTCGAAGACGAAGCCTGCGCAGTAGAAGCACTGAACATGTTTGGTACAGTTCTCCAGATCGCGATACAAGAGGACTACGTTTTTAGAATTGAACCGCGCGTAGTTGCAGAGGTTCTTAAGAAGCTTCCTCTGCGGGGAATCGGCACAAAAGCATCGTTGCTAGAAGCCTAGGACACCGTTTAACGTATTTATATGCTTCCACAGGCCTCGGATCTCTTCACAACCTCGATGTATCTACACACATCGGGAAGGATCTCGGCTACAGCACTTCTAAACCTCCCAATGTTGCCCCGAAGATCAACATATATATTGATAGTTTTCCTAAATATCAGGGCTGTCCAGTAATCGCCTTCTATTTTTACTCTAGAACCCTGGAAAACAGCTCTGGGCTCGAACCTCTTGAGAATATCGAAGTCGATTTCGCAGGGCATTTTAATAACAACCGTTGCCACCATCGGTATTGGAGACGATAGTTCGACACCAAGCCTTTTCGATAGTTTGCTAAGAACTTCAACAACTTTTTTCTCATCTCTGATAGTTGAGGAGATATCTATCTTCTTTGATGTTATCTGGACCCCTAGACCATCTACCTTAGTAACTATTTGCAGGGCTCTTCTCGCTCTCTTTATTGGTGCACCAAGCACCCTAGATGCATGCTCTAGATCGATGTCCCCAGCAGGCTTAGAGATCCACCTGATGAGAACACCGTCAAATGCTCTTGTAATGCTGTTCTTGAGTCCCTCAACAACAACACGTAGATTGTTGGGAACCTGCGCGTTCTCAGCATGTCTGCGCAATGCGTTTAAAACTTCTTCCTCGTTTGCCCCAGCGTTTCTAAGACATCTATAGACAAGCAACCCTACGAATCCCCCTTCATCATATGCCTCGGCTTCTCTCGCACTCATGCTGATCCTTGACTCGATTATCCTCCTAAGAGTGTCAACACCGGGCGCGGGCGATGATTGTGTAGTACTGCACAGGCTTGTTAGCAAAAGGTTTCTTAGAACTGCCACCAAGCCTGGAAGTAGGCGGTCGAGTATCTCGTTAATACTCTCCTCGTCTCCACAGGCAAGTGACGTAGACAAAGCTCTTTTTTCTGCCTTTTTCTCTTTCATGGGATGGTGGTGCGACCTCTCCAAATAGTCCTGGTAGTCAAAAATCCTGTACTCGGGGTGCTCAAAATCTATTGGACGATCCTCTAGAACCTCTCCTGTAGACGCATCTACCTCAATTCCGCTTGGATCGCGGACCACTTTTCGTCGCTTATATCTATCTTCGTTCAACATACCCACTTACGAGAGTATTATTTCTATAATAGGGATTAAAAACGTTTAAGGCATTGAAGAGCATTTGAGCGAACAGGGATTCCGACTTTCCAGGTATTACGTGGTATTATGCAGAGTTACTGCGTCTGTCAGCATCTATGGGGTAAAGAAGAGCGTACCATTTCAATAAACTTATAATGCTCAGCCACAGCTAGTATAGACCCTTAGCAAGGTCAATGCCGGTGTTAGCGATGGTTTGGGAGAACCTAGTACTCTTAGTATTTGTTTTGAGCATCCTAGTCGTAATTTTCTCTATCTCCAAAGGTTTAAACATAGCTGTAGCCCTAACCCTGGCGTTCATTATATACTCTGTGCTGGTTCTAGGCCCTAAAACAGTTGAATCAATCCTTGCTACACTAAGCTTTGACACTCTAAATACTCTGTTATCTCTTGTCTTCGCAATGTTCTTGGCGGAGCTATACAAGGGTCTAGAAGTATCGAACGATGTTGTTAAAGCCTTGGAGAGCCTAAGCCCTAGAGCGGCCTCGATCCTCGTCCCGATGCTCCTAGGACTTATCCCGATGCCTGGCGGAGCCTACATCTCTGCAACAATGGTAGATCCGGTGCATAGATCGCTTGGGCTAGCCGCCGAGGAGAAGACGTTCATCAACTTCTGGTTTAGACATATATGGGCTGCCACGTGGCCTCTATACCAAGCGATTATCCTTGCGAGAGCTATTCTGAACAAGAGTGTCTCAGAGATATTCAGCTACACCTGGATCATAACCATAGCAATGGTGCTAGCGGGGTACATCATATCCTACCCCCTGCTTAAAAGGCGTAGCTACAACGAGAGAACAACAGGCGACCACAGGAAGCTGGTACACCTATGGCCCTTTGCAGTCCTAGCGGTCTTGGCCCTTGCAACACCCCTGCCATTGCCAGTAGCAGTTCTAGTAACAATAATATTTATGGTTGCAGTCTACAGACCTAGTAAGCAACATCTACGCAAGGCTCTGATATACGCACTCAACCCAACTTTTATAGCTCTGATAACGGTTTCCCTTATGTTTAGCAACTCTATCAAAATATCCGGGTTGGCCGAGATCCTTGTCGGAAAGCTTTCGGGGTTAGATATACTAGCCGTTGTGCTAATACCTTTCTCCATAATGATAGCTACAGGTGTTGAGTTTACGTTTGTTGCACTCGCTTTTCCAGCCATACTCCCCCTGCTCCACGGACATAACATAACGCTAGCTTTTCTAGGGGGAGTAGCAGGAGCAATGCTATCCCCAAGTCATGCATGCCTAGTTCTCTCGGCAAACTACTTCAAATCGCCTTTGAAGAAAGTGTACAGATACACAATACCAGCGACAGTGCTAACAATGATTATAGTTGTTATCTACACACTTATTGTGTAGGGCGAGAAACGTTGCTACATCCAAGGATCTCGTCCTTCTGTGCAGGTAGAAGAATAGTGTTCAAAGCACTAAGCATTATTGTTGATGTATCTGACCCTGATGCCCAGATATGAAATTCCCAGAATCTGTATACAAGGAGAAGCTTTGAGATAGATAAGGTTCTTGGGGGTAGCTACAGCTTGCAAAATAAAAAGAGTAGCACCAGTTCAACACTCCATGGGCAAGCTCTCTGTAGAACTGACGCTACCTAGTATCGATATTCTTGGGAAACAGCTATAGCAAGGAATTGTTATGAGAAAACAATACAGATGGCTACAAGAAGTGGCGTACAGCTCATTAGAGCACAACAAATCTTTACCCCGGCAACCTACTGCATTGATTGGTGTTTGGAGTGTCCGCGGTCTTCGTATATGTGTGGAGCGGTGTTTCAAATGATGCTAAAAAGAAGATAATATCGGGTATAACAAAAGTTTTCGAGGATCTTGGCATACCGAGACAAGCTGTTGAGGTTGTAATAATTGAGATACCAAAGGAGAGTTGGGGTATTGGCGGAGAACAGGCGAGTGAAAAATTCAAGGACGTGAAACCGCCGTAGCTGATAGTGTTGTGCCCACCATTGCTGGCTTACCGCAAGCCTTCGGGATCTTGAACAACAACAGTATATCATTATATCACTAAGTCCGAGGCAACGTCTAGGAAAAGCGCTCAACATCATTCCGGTTCGCGTATAGCCGTTAGTATAGATAATAGACAAGTGTTGCCACTATAAGGATTCTGGAAATTTTTAAGCAGACTTGGCATGGCAAGAGGGCTTGATAAAAAGTATGTGTTCTCAGATCTAGAAAAGTACGACAATACTCAGGGCAGTCATTATCAGTGCTGTACCTACATATACGTTTGTACCCATGGGCAGTAATACTCCCCCAAGTAGTGACCCTACCACTGATCCCAGCTCTCTGAAGACGTGGTACAGGGATATTCTATATCCGCCGGTTGACGATATGAAGAGGTTGTAGAGTGTTGTGTCTATGACAAAGAACATAGCAGAAGTTATAAATAGGTATCCAGCTAGCGTTGTGGCATCTCTTGCGTACACAAACCCCCCTAGGAGTGTAAATGTTCTAAGAGCTATCATAAGCTGTGCAAGGTTCTTACGCTCGCTCTCCATGTTATGTAGCAGGAGCATCACAGCTACAGATGATAGTGACGATATCCCGTAGGCAATCCACAGGGTTTGGAGACTGACAAAGTTCTTGACCATCAGCGGGAGAAATGCTAACACATATTCTCCAGTAGCTACGACGAGCATAGACGCGATCAGGACCCTACTAGTTTCTATCTTTGGCCGGGACTCCCACAACCTGCTGAACAGGGTCCTCATTACATCGGGTCTGTCCATATAGAGAAGAGATGTGGACGCCTTAAGGTATGTGTTGACATTCTTAGCAATACCATATAACCTGTATAGCTCTCTCTCGGTAAGCACAGCAGTAGATGGCACCGAAACAGAAGAGGCGATAGCCAGAACTAGGGCAACCATCAGCATAGGAGCTATGTTTGTTAGCTGCATTGTTGCCAATGCTATTAGTAGAACACCTCTAGTACCAAAAGCAAAGGTTCTCACAACAAGAAGGGCTCTCCTCCAGTTTTCGCTATCAATATTCTCAAAAACGATGGTGTTGATAGACAGATTAGCAGTTACAAGGGATATGGCGTGAAAAGTATATGCCGCAAGCCCCCTCACAAGGTCAAGGTTTGAGATGCATGCCAGAGAGACTGCTAGTCCAATTGCAGAGAGAGCCATAAGAATTCTCGGTCTTCCGCTGTCGGCTAGCTTTCCTAGGCCGTAGGTTGACAGTATATACGTAATACTCCAAATAGCGTTACAAAGTCCTAGATATAGACTCGTCGCCTCGAGCCTGGACGCGATGTATGTATAAATAAGGAGGTCGAGGAGTATCAGCAAACCGTATGTTGCTGAAGCCGGCAACAACCATAAGTACATAGCCTATAGCCTGTAACATCATTGTCACGGAAACTCGGTATAAGGTTCTAGGCTTATAAAACAGTTCTATACTCTATACTTCAGACCGTGTACCGCGATATACTTTTCACAAGATCTGGAAACCAGGTACGCAAGAACAGTGTATAGGGGTATGACAGCAATAGAGACGATGATGATGGTGTTGATATCTAAGGTGTTGGCACTGTAAGAAGCTCTGACAAGCTCTGCAACTATTGTAGCAGGGTTTAGAAGCAAAAGCCTTGGGTCAGGTGCTACTGTAGGCGGTACAACGGTTCCCACCATTATACCCATCTGGATAATGTTGGTCCATACACCGCCTATTGGGGTAACGGTATAGAGGTAGCCCACTAGCGAGCCGCACAACAGGTATGTGGGTAGGGCAACAGCTATAGCTAGCGCGAAGTAGAAGGCGTTGTGCGGGACCATGAGATAGGGACTCAGCCCCGTAAAGAAAGCTGTGGCAAAAGCCATAGATAGATAGGTAAAGACTCCGAAGATAAGTACGTCTATGTGTATAGCCGATAGGAGGTAGTGGAGAACTCCTAACCCACATTCTCTAAACATATCCGTTAGACCTTGGTACAGATACCACCTTAGGAATTCCGTAGAGGTCCACATACTGCTAGACGCTATCCCCATACCGAAGACCCCCGGCATAAAAACATAGAGAGCTGTTAGCGGATCGGGCGAGTATAGTACCAGGGGTATGTATACTACTAGGAACCACATTATGTTGTTGACAAAAGCCACGGCATAAGATGGTATGTGCATCCTGGCCATATACGTCCCCACGTAAATAAGATGCAGAAGCCTCCTACCGTTCATAGGCTATACACCCACGTTCCTGCTATGTTTATCGGCTGTGAGAGTAAGCCAAGTATCAACCGACGTGTAAAAAGCAAGGAGTGCTGTTATGATCGCCAAGAAGCGGATCACGTTAGGGCCCAGACCTTGCAAGAGCATTATCCTTAGGAGCTCACACTCATAGGGAAGCACAGTTGTCTGTGCAATGAGTCTGAGGATCTCGGGGGCAAGGCGCATGGGTATGTAGAGGCCAGACCCGGCTAAGAGTGATGGTACTAACAGATTGGCTATTATCCACGGCCTTTTCATCTGTATGTAGAATGTGATGGGGATTGCTATAACGAGGGCGTAGAGCCCCAGCGCTATACCGGATACAACGAATGTTGGCAACACATACGCATAGGTTATCAGACCCTCTGTCCCGGCGATCAGCGGCAGTAGTATGGCTAGGTACATTGTAGATGTCAATGCGAGGATCAGAGGTTTTACGAGTGCTTGGCACAGAAGGTATGTTCTAAGGTTTGTTGACTCTAAAACAGTTTGAAGTACACCAACAAGGTGTCTTTCCTGGTATAGCGTGTTAACAGTTTCATCTACCACCACCAGAGTCAAAGACATTATGGCTGATACAGTGAAAGCGTAGAGTATGAGGCTTGTAATGTCTACCGATACCCCCATGATATCGTTGAACCGGTTTATCACAGCATCGATACTAGATATTGTTGAGGGGAGAAGCACTACACCAAGAGAAAACACCATAGGTATAGTCCACAGAACGAAGTATTCCGAGAACCATCTCTTGAAGAACGCTACATCTCTGTACACAATAGCCATAGCTATAGATCTAAGCCCCACGTGCAGCACCGTGTACAATGGCTATAAACACGTCTTCAAGCGTGGGTTCCATAATGCTTAGGTCCAGCACCCTTAGATTGTACTCCCTTACCAGGTCGAAGAGCACCTGGACAATATCTCCCCTCCTAGCCTTGGCGTATGCCACTACAGTGCTTGTATCGCCAGCTTGCTCTAGCTCGAGCTTCTCAATCCCCAGCCTATATCGGAGTGCAGACACAAATTTATCGAGGCTGTTTCCGGCTATCCTGAGCGTTATCTTGTGGATCAGCCCGACCTTGTCCTTGAGTTCCTGGGGCGCTCCATCAGCGACAACTTGGCCTCTGTTTATTATAGTTATATAGTTAGCTACTTGCTCTATCTCGAACATGTTGTGCCCTGTAACGAGAATAGTCCTACCATCCTTTGCCAGCCTTATCATAAGGTTCCTCACCATCCTAGCGCTCTCGACATCAAGCCCTAGCGTGGGTTCGTCAAGAAGTAGAAGCTCTGGATCAGTTAGAAGAGCCTTGGCCATTGCAAGCCTAGCCCTCATACCAAGGCTATAGGAGTGGTAGGGCCGCTTAGAGGCGCCCATATCCTCTAGACCTACTAGCTCTAGAACCTCCCTAGCCCTTCTCCTAGCATCGGAAAACGATAACCCCTTTAGAAGCCCATAGAATACGAGGTTTTCGTACCCGCTCAAAGAGCTGTAGAAGCCCTTAGCAACATCTAGTACGACACCTATTCTCTTTCTGATTTCGTCAGCTTGCTTAACCACGTCAAAACCTAGAACCCTCACGGTTCCGCTGTCTGGGAGAAGCAGAGTGGCCAAGATCCTTACGGTAGTGGTCTTCCCTGCACCGTTGGGGCCTAGCAGGGCGTGGACAGAGCCCTTTCTCACATAAAACGTGATGCCTCTCAATGCCTCAACTACACGCTTCTTCCTAAACCCCTCACTAGCAACATACCTCTTCCAAACATCGACAACCTCGATGCTGTTCACACTGAATCACCGTAGCATAGCTGGCACAGCTATAGCCATACCCCAAAAATACTGTTGTAATGCTACCCGCTTTTAGGGTTGCGCATCGGCTCAAAACATCCCGTACGTAGGTAACTTAGCCAGAACCTAGAAAACTCCTGGTCTTTCTGATGGCCTCCTCCATTGCCTGGTTCAGCTCTTTAAGTGGCGGAACAAATATACACAACAGCTCGAGTGTTTTTGACCCTGTGTTTCTAAACGTGTGGAATGTTCCTGACCTTATCAGGACCAGGGAGCCAGGGCTTACACTAGTAACAACCTCCTTGCCGTCGACGACCTCGATGAGCTCCGCGCTATCGCAGCTAGCAACGTATATTATCTCGTCGCTTTCATCATGCTTATGCAGGGTGCCGCTCGTCTTGGGCGGTAGTATCGAGACTAGTACCAAAGCTTTGTCGTAGTTGCCTATCTGGGGGGCAAGAGCGACTTTTATCTCTCTGCCATCGGGCATAACGGAGCCTGGTAGTTCTTTCAGGTTTAAAATGGACACTTTACCCACCTAGACATGCTTAATATTTGCTGGGGTTGAAATTTTTGTATCAAGCGCGACACATATCAACATGTTTTATATGGCGCCCTAGCCACCCGATGGAGCTGGAGGGTGAGGGTGTTTAATGCTGGGCAGCAGGGCGGAAACGCCTAGAAAACGCAGCCTCCTTCTCTCGGTTTTCTTAACCAGCGGCTGAAGTCGAAGTCCTCAATGTAGGTTAGAATGTGTAGGTTCTGAACAAGGCTCTTCTTGATTTTATCCTTGGCTTCTCTTGACCTGGTCTGTTTCGAGCAGTTTCTGCATATAGGGTATATGATGGGTGTGTTGCCGAGTGCCCCGGCTATTTCTCTATCTCTAGGTAGCAGTATATCGAGCTTGGCTATGCCTTGAACTCTGTACAACGTCTTTAACGCCCTTTCTAGGCTTCCTCTGGCAAGCTCTTTTTTAGCATCGGCTAAAGCGTTCTCGGGTATCACTCTATTCATACACAAGGGGCAGAAATCTGCAAGCCTAATACCTTTTCTTGTCCCCTCCACTTTTTAGATCCCAACTTGTTAGAGGATGGTACACAAGCTTAAAAATACTGCACCAGGCATTTTTGGCAGAATTTGCTGGCTCGATATTCATGTAAAGATCCGCTTAGCTTACTTGTTCTACGCGGTACCACTTATCCGTGCTCTGTCTTTCTCGAGCCGGATCTACTTAGAGAAAACGGTATCGCCGCAGCCATGAATACGGCTTGGGCAGCAAAGGCGGCGCTCAGCGCATCAACTAGTTTGGTGGACAGCCCTGGATTATCCAGGGCGCTCTCCCCAAGTATTATAAGTGTAGACGCTAGTTGGTAGGGTATGAAGGATGCCAGGATTAGGAACGCCATGTTTAGACTAGCCAGGAATCCTAGGTTAAACGACAGAGTTCTTAGTGCTGAGGCGACACCCCTCTTCTCAGGCTCGACAGCTGTTACTATAGAGCTTGTATTGGGAGCTACAAAAAGCCCTGCCCCTATTCCGAGCAGTACTGTGATCACAAGGATTTCTGTAAGAGAATCAGTATAGACTAGCCTAGAGAGCATGTAGAGCGATACAGAGGCAATCCCGAGACCAGCTGTTGTTATTGCTACAAAGCCCAGCTTATCCGATAGCCTTCCGCCGACCACGCCAAATACAAGAAAAGAAAGCTCGAAGGGTATCATGTTCAGGCCAGTAGTGGAAGCGCTAAACCCCTTGGCGACCTGGAAGAGTAGTACGAGAAGAGTTAGTGATGATCCGAAGCCCAGCACGTAGAGTGTATGTGCTACTATTCCTCCTACAAACTGCCACCTGCGGAAGACGCTAAAGTCGAGCGCTTTGCAGGAGCTTCTCAGCTCCCAGGCTATGAACAGTGCTAGGAATAGCAGGCTCGTAGCTACGAGTGAAACGCTGGGCGTTTCCCTCAACGCGAGGGTTAGGTAGATTAGAAGCGTTAAAACAAACGCGGTAAACAGGATAAACCCGCCAATGTCTACACAAGGTTTTGTAGGAGGCCTGTAGACGTCTCTTAGAATATTTAGGCTTGCGAACAGCGCTGCAAAGCCTATGGGTACATAGACCAGGTATAGCCATCTCCAGCCGAGGAAATCTATAATAAAACCGCTTATGGTCAGGCCGAGCGTTGCCCCAGCTCTCCACGCTATCTGGTTGACGCCAAGCCATGTCGCAAGCATACTGCTAGGAATGTTGTCAGCGAGTATGGTGATGCTCAGGCTTGTAAGGAAAGCAGCCCCAAGCCCTTGGATAATCCTGGCAATACTAAGCATAACCCAGCTAGTAGACAGACCTGCTACTAGCCCGGCAATGCTAAAGATGAGAAATCCTAGGTTAAACAGCCTGACCCTTCCATATAGATCAGCTAGTCTTCCAACAATAAGCTGTAGAATCGTTGAACCTATCATAAACCCTTGTATAATCCACAGCATACCGTCTATACCGGCACCTAGCTCTCTAGCAACAATAGGAAAGCCTACGAGAGCAAGCCTCGCATTGAGACCCGTTACAAACGAAGCGAGAGTTGTTATGGATACGGCTAGCAGCACCCTCCTTCTATCGTATGCGCTACTCATAGCGAGTCCACGGTCTTAGTTTTTTAGCGGAATTCTACGAGCTTAAATTTATAAAGTGTTCATAGAGCAAAAAGATCTTGGCATGTTGTGGGAATAGCAACCCCTCTCCTAAACCTTTTCGCTGGGTTTGACGGTTTTCTCGCTACCGGCACTAGAAGTCGCATCACCGCGATGGCAATAGGCATTGTTTGGAACACCCCCGCAAAAGCCTCTCTTGTGCTTCTACAACTCCCGAGTAATGTGGTCAAACTGTGTGTACAGCGATGGGAGAGCCACCCCAACATTATTAGCGATATAGATTCCAACAACAGGATTGTATAGAACATAGCGCTTAGTACCGGAGTCTTTGGATCAAGACCGCAGTCCTGGCTAGAAAACAAAAGCATTAGCCCGATATATCAGGCAGGTTCTACCCATCTTATGATGGCCCAGCCTCTTGATCATCGGATGTTATTTTCCACCTCCACGACCTGGCCAGTTCTAATGCTTTTAAGCGCCTCTTCAGCTATCTTCAGAGCGTAGATTCCGTCTTCTGCTGTTACCTTTGGGCTTCTCCCCCGGGATACAGACTCGATAAAGTCTAGAAGCTCAAGCTTTAGGGGTTCTTCCTTGGCTATCCTGGCTTCTCGCACAAACTCGTCATCGTATATAACAAGCCTCTGCTCTATGTAGTCAACGTTAGCTATCCCCCTCGAGCCGACGACTGTTAGGTCCCTGACCTTGTAGGGTGTCAGCCTGTTTGTTATAACAAGCCCGTCTACGCCGTTCTCCATAGTTAGGACGATTAGGCCGTAGTCCTCGGCCATGCTATCGCTCCTAATTCTCCTACCCCTTGCGTAGACCTTGGATACAGGCGATGAGACCATGTAGCGCATAACGTCTATATCGTGAACCGCTAGGTCTACCAAAATGCTTACCTCGGAGACCCTGGGAGAGAAAGGCCCTACACGCCTAGCGCTCATGGTTATAACATGCCCCAGGGCCCCTCTGTCTACCAGCTCCTTGAGCTTTGCAACAGCTGGGTTGTATCTCTCTATATGCCCGACAGCAACAACAACCCTGTTCCTCTCTGCCGCTTTGACTATCTCGAGGGCGTTCTCGATGGTATCGGCTATGGGTTTCTCTATGAGAACGTGTATCCCCGCTTTGATGAACTCTACAGCCACATCTTTATGAAGCTTCGTGGGTACAGCAATACTGACGGCGTCTACCCTGCCTATGAGCTCTCTGTAGTCTCTATACGCTATAGTGTTGAACTCCTTGGCCGCTTTAGCAGCTCTAGAGTAGTCTACATCTGCAACGCCTACCAGCTCAACCAAGTCCTGTTTGGATAGCTCGTATAAAACCCTGGCATGGTTAAAGCCCATAGCGCCTACTCCTACAACACCGACTCTGAGCATGCGCAACGTCCCTAGGACTAGGAAAATCCGCGAAGTATTTATAAAAACAGAAGCTCTCAACAACCCGCTGAAGTGTGCAAGTATTTATTGTCGCGGCTTCTGACGAATTCTTCTAGTTCTTCTCTTTTTGGAAAAGCTGAAGCAGCACCCCTTCTAGTACACTTTATTGCAGCAGCGGCATTTGCATATGCAACAGAGGTGGCAAGAGACCTATTTTCTAGTAAGTACATGGCTATGAAGGTAGCGGTCCACGCGTCTCCTGCACCCGTGGTATCGACAACACCAACCTTATACGCAGGAACATACACTTCATCACCTCTGCGCGTTGCTACGTAGGCTCCTTTAGAGCCCAGCCTTATGGCCACGATATCGATGTTGCCATAAGTGTTTAGTATTGCCTCGGCCGCCGACCTGTGATCTTCAAAACCAAACATGTTTCTAAGCTCGTCCAGACCGATTGTTAGAAGGCGCGTAAGCCTAAGGTATTTCTCCATCGACATCAAGGCGTCTTGGCCCAACCCCCATATATCGGCCCGGTAGTTCGGATCAAAAGAAGTGATAATGCCCCTCTCGAACGCCTCGGACATCAGCTTGAACACGGCCTCGCTCAGGGGAGGATACGATGTTGCAACACCCGAAGCGTGAACAACTCTTGACACGAGCATGCCTTCGATATCTAGGTCATCTACAGCGAGCATGGTATCGGCTGTTCTAACCCAGGGCTCTCTATAGAAAAAGAATTCTCTCTCGCCGTGTTCGCGAAGAACGACAAAGGCAAGACTTGTCCTAGCGTTCTTTGTCACAAGCCACCTCGTGTCTACACCGTTGTCCTCCAAGAATTTTCTAAGCATTTCACCTAGGGGATCGCTGCCAATAGCCCCGGCAAAGGCCGGGCGAGGCCCGAGACGCGCAATTCCGATGGCCACATTTGCCGGTGCACCACCGAAATGGAGTTCTAGTCTCATGCCTTCTGAATACCCGCCCGTGTTCACGGGTATTGCATCGACTAGGACCTCACCTATGCAGATAACCTCTATGTTGTTAGGCATCGGCGTGCGCCCAAGCCTGTAGGGAAGAGCATAGGCCATGTTTAAATTTTCAAGATAAAAACAAGAATGTCCTAGGTTCAACACCTCGAATCTGCCAAGGGGCTGGTTCAGCCAAATATGCTTTGAATGACTATAAACAAAACGTGTACAAATGTATGTTCTAGGTGTAGAACGTTGAAGGGTTTAGGAGAGCACTAAGCCTATCGAAAGAGTCGTGTTATCAGAATTGTATGCTGTACGGTCTGGGGTAGAGGCTAGGACTACGTCAAAACCTAGGCTGCGCGTGCGAATTCTTGGCATGGGCGAGAACCCGAGAAGGTGTGTTCAGCCCATCTCTTTTAGCATACCATAACCTAGCGCCAAACTTGACTTGCTCTTATTAAGGTTTGCGGTGCACTACTACATTATAGAGCTGTGGAATGCCTATAGCATATGGTGAAAAGCGGATGGACCAGAGCGTGTGGGCCTTGGTGTTTACAGCGATATCCTACGCACTGATGGATTCTGTAGATCCTTGTATGTACGCACTCTACATAGCTATGCTAACACCTCTCGCTATAAACATAAGAAGACTTGTCTACACAGCCACGGTGTTTATAGCGTCTGTTTTTGTCGGGTACATGCTGTTCAACGCAATGCTTAGGACGCTACTCGTATTCACATCCCCTCCCCGTTGGGTGTTATCGGCTGTTTTAGCTGCCTACGGAATAGCTATAGTGGTCTATACACTGCTAACGAATAGAGGTGCTAGCGATTCAAATACCAGCGATGTTTGTAGAGAGGATAGACCGCTGTGCAAGCTTATGAGCGTGATCAGGGTTAGGCCGGAGACCCTCGGCATCCTGGGCGTGGCCGTTTTTGGTATTGTAGCATCGTTTACGGTCCTTCCCTGCTCAGCAGGTATGGCTGTAGCATTCAATGCTATGCTTAAAGATCTCGATGCAGTGCTCTGGTTTTTGCTGATAACGCTCTATACCTTTGTATTTGTATTACCATTGATTGCACTAACCCTTGTATTCGTTGGTATAACAGGGGTTGGAGCAGTGTATAGAGTTCTTTTGGAGAAACAGCTATGGGTTAAAATAGCTGGAGGCCTCGTAATGATTGGCGTCGCGATGCTGATAATGCTAGGCATCATTTGATTACCGCTGTAGCTGGTCTACTTGGGTGTCGCCAGTGCTTTTTTGACTAGTTTCAGGGTTAGCAGTAGCGCTGCTAGCAGCAGCCCTATTTCTACAGCTACAAGAACTATTGGATTCTCTGTAAAATTATAGAATGCAGCGCCCGAGTCCAGCGTACCATGTATGAGTATTACCGCTAGTAGCCCAGTCCACTTCCTGTTATTTGCAGACATATCGACTAGAAATAGCGTGCTACCAACATGAAAAAGCGCAGCAGAAAACCTCTCGTATGTTGCAACCATGTACATGTACAGAGGAATATCTACACCAGCAGGAGAGCCGCTAAACAAAAAACTCGATAGCAAAGCCGAGAAGCCCAGGAGAATCGACTCGGCAACACCAAAACCCAACCCGATGTTTACAGCGGCAATGTAGTTCCCGTTTCTACACGCAAACAGATACTTGATAATGGTCTGGACGGTTCCCGCTACAAAACCAAGCCACAGGGATAGAGCTATGATGTATAGGGGGTCCTGGTTAACAGCAAAACTCTCAATAACGCTCAAGGCTTCTCCCAGGGTTAAGTCGCCGCTTAGAATCCTAGACATGAGCTCTGAGCTTGTCAATACAGGGAGCTGCTGGATTGGTTGCTGAACTAACACAGATATGAGAAGAGCCGCAAAACCTAGGGATAATTCTCTTAGTGTAAACCTCCTAAAGCCTAGGAGGAAGACAAACAGCACAGAGATTAGACCCCCTGCAACAAGGAACAGAAAGTTGAACACCGGCTCTACACCAGCAACCTTACACACTAGCTTTGTTCTATAGTTGCAACACGAATGGTATACAGTATGCATAGCCGTGTCTGGGTCTGCGTGTCTAAGCCCAAGACCTAAAACATTGCTTGCAATCAGCCTCCTAGCGCCTTGAACCGTAGTACCCAATGTCTCTTCTATTTCTTTTGCTAAGAGCATCAAGCACCTCCGAGCACCGGCAACACCTCTTAGAGATAGCGCCGCGCCGTTACCAATGGGAGCAGCCCTAGATATGGTTCTTCTGACAAGCTCCTTAACCTTCTCTATACCATGGCCGAGAAAACTATCAATAGTACAAACAGACACACACTTTGGCATAGACATACCAAACCTAACATGTGTTACTGTTACAAGAAAATTTATGTTTAGATGGTTCCACGTATAGGAGAAGTCACACGCGGTTCTACCCCTACTCGAGAGCGGTTAGAACAGCTAATTTATGTAGCCGCTATCGGTAAACACATTTGGCTTTACTATCGGGATACACCAATACCCCCTTTCGACGGATCCGAACAAAATCTTTGAGATCAATTTTTATGATTATGTAAAAACAAAGTTTTTATAGTAGGTGTAGGCACTAGGTTCTGGTTCGGTGATGTAGATGGAATTCCGATCCCGATGGTGAGGGGCGATGCAAAGCCAATACTAGAAAATATAGAGGTAGAAGTCGACAGGATACGCGAACTGAATAGAAATGCGTTCACAAATATTCTCCTGATGCAGAAACACGATAAGCATATACACCTCAGGTCGTCGCTCAGCTGCTTAACCCTGCTCTCGGTTTTGGTCGGAAGATACCTTAGACGTGGAGGCGATAACACTAATAGAGACTGGCTTGTTCTAAGCAAAGGCCACGCAGCTCCGGCACTCTATGCTATTCTAGCGGAGATGGGCTCTATTCCTAGGGCTGAGCTTTCAAAGATTAACGGCATCGACTCTATGCTCCAGAACCACACCGAGCTTTCGGTGCCTGGGGTAGATTTTGCTAGCGGGAGCCTTGCCCAGGGCATAAGCTTTGCAATAGGTATAGCGGCGTGGATCAAAAGGGTCGGCGGGAGCGGCAGGGTGTTCGTTGTTCTGGGCGATGGCGAGCAGGACGAGGGGCAAGTATGGGAGGCTATAACCCACGCTGTTGCGCTAAACCTCGACAACCTAATCGTTTTGGTCGATATGAACGGGCGCCAGCTTGATGGTAAAACGGATGAGGTCAAGCCAAAGCACTACATACCGTTTGTATGGAAGGCGGTGGGCTGGAGGGTGCTGTGGGCCGATGGAGGCGATGTAGTCAGCCTGATCATGGCTCTAGAGGAGGCCCTAGAGTCCGATAAACCTGTCGTAATATTTGCTCAAACACACCATATCGACGTTGCCTTCGGTGTAGAGCATGTCGGCAACGCTCATTGATACTAGTAGCTTCCGCGACGTATTCGGCGAGCTACTCGTGGAAATCGGTAAGGAGGCTGGCGAGGTAGTTGTGGTAACAGCCGACGTTGGGAAATCGACCAGGGCCTACAAATTCGGTGAACTGTTTAGAGATAGATACTTCAACGTGGGTATATCGGAACAGCACATGGTAAGCTTTGCAGCAGGACTAGCTTCGGTAGGCGCTATACCCATAGTAACGGCGTTCGCATCGTTTATGATGAGGGCCTGGGAGCAGATAAGGAATAGCGTTGCTAGGATGAACCTAAACGTTAAGATCGTTGCTACACACGCGGGGTACAGCGATCATGCTGATGGTGCTAGCCACCAGATGCTAGAGGACATAGCATTGATGAGAGTTCTGCCGAACATGAGTGTTTTCGTTCCCGCGGATGTCTACGATCTCAGGAGGTGCTTCAAGAGGCTAGTTCTAGACGTTAGGGGGCCTGTCTACATGAGGCTCGGCAGGGACTACTCGCCGCATATAACAAGGGATCTGGACTACGAGTGCGAGCTAGGCAAGGCTCAAGTGCTCCGTGAAGGCCACGACGTTGCTATAATGGGTTCTGGGGTAGTCCTCCACGAGGCTCTGATAGCCGCTGAGGAGCTTGAGGAGATGGGCATAAGCGCGGCTGTTGTTAATATCCTCTTCGCCAAGCCCCTCGACGTCGAAACGATAGTGCGTATTGCTAGAAAGACCGGGAGGGTTGTAACAGTAGAAGAACACATGGTGTACGGCGGGGTGGGGGGCGCAGTAGCAGAAGTTCTAGCACAGACCTATCCAGTTCCCATGAAGATCCTGGGAAGCACATCGTTTGGAAGATCTGCTAAGAGCCAGAAGGAGCTCATCGAGTATTTCAACCTAGGCCGCAGGTCGATTGTAAAAGCATGCCTAGAGCTGGTAGGACATGGAAATCGATGAGATTAGGAAAAACATAGACGAGGTCGATGAGAAGCTCGCCGAGCTTCTCACCAAAAGGCTCGAGCTCGTTGCTAGGGCCTCTTTAGCGAAGCTCAGCAGGAACATGCCGATAACCGATGAGAAGCGAGAGGCACAGGTAATCAGCTTGTGGGTAGAAAGGCTTGCAAAACATGGTGTTCCGGCCCACACCATCGCAGGATTTGTCCGCATGCTAATAAAAATGTCTAAGGGTGTACAGGCAAAGCTGTTGTCGGCGGGCGGTGCCAGGGGTAAACACATATGCTTTATAGGGTATAGCTGGGCTGCCAAAGCCTTAGCCAAGGCATTTGCAGAACAGGGCTATAGAGTGGTGATAGCCGAGACCGGGACAGAACCCCGGGGTACTGATACCTCTACCAAGATCTGCGACTATGTTGTGATAGCAGACCTCGAGAGGTTCATCAACATCGTCAGGAGGGATGCTTTTGCGAGGAACCTAGCAGGCAAAATAGTTATGGACATACTGCCCGATAAAAAACATGCTTTCAGCGTTCTAAGCAAAGAGGCAAGGTCTATCGGGTTTTACTACGTATCCTCATACCCTGTGATCGACCCGCTTACACCGCCCTTCGGGGAAAGAGTCTTGGTAATACCGTCGGGCGAGGAAAGAACTGCAGTAGATGATGTTATGAGGCTGTGGATGTCGGTGGGCATGGAACCCATAATAACGTCTCTTGACGAGTACGAGAAAAATCTTGCCTATCTGCGTGAGGTGCTTCGAAGCGCGTTGCTATTCTACGCCTTGAACCTATGCGGTGGTGACGCGCTGCCGGGAAACGGCATAGATATGGCGAGCATAGGCAGGGTTCTTGGCGCATCTGGGAACCTAGAGAATGTCTGTAGCACTATAAACAGCGTTACAGAAGACAACAAGCACTTGCAATCTCTCAAACATCACTTCCTAGGCTTTATGATGGAAGTATTCGCGTTTTTGGGTGAAAACATATGCTATTCATCTTGAAGAAGGGATTCGATGGTTCGGACATCGTGAAGAAGATAGAGCTGAGATCGGCTAGCTACAAAGAGGTAGAGGTATACGGTAGGCGTATCGTAGTTGCGTGGCCCGATAAACTAGTTGAAGACATAGACGGTGAGGGCGTAGAGCTCAAGATAAGGGTTTCGAGACCGTTCCAGCTTGCATCCAATGAATGGAAGAAAGAGAAGACGGTATTCGAGGTCGGCGGCGTCAAGATCGGAGGGGATAGGGTTGTTGTGGCAGCGGGTCCGTGCGCTATAGAGAACGAGGATACTGCCATAGAGATTGCTAGAGCTGTGAAAAGAGCAGGCGCAAGCATGTTCAGAGGCGGTGCTTTCAAGCCCAGGACAAGCCCGTACTCCTTCCAGGGCCTGGGGGAGGAAGGCCTGAGGATCCTTGGCAAGGTATACGAGGATACGGGGCTCCCCGTAGTCACAGAGGTTATGGATACGAGGGATGTTGCCAAGGTTGCTGGCTATGCCCATATGCTCCAGGTGGGCGCTAGGAATGCACAGAACTTTCCGCTTCTAAGAGAGGTAGGGAGATCTCGCAAGCCCGTTCTGCTCAAGAGGGGGATGGCCATGACTGTCGAGGAGTGGTTGCTGGCCGCCGAGTACATACTATCCGAAGGCAACGGCAGTGTAGTCCTCTGCGAAAGAGGCATAAGAACTTTCGAGAAAAGCACGAGGTTTACTCTCGACATCGCCGGCTTTGCCTATGCTAGAACAGTGACCCACCTACCCCTAGCCGTAGACCCTAGCCACCCAGCAGGGAGAAGAGACCTCGTGGAACCCCTAGCGCTTGCGGCTGTCGCAGCCGGTGCTGATATGCTTATAATAGAGGTGCACGCGGATCCCGATAAAGCGTTGAGCGATTCTGGGCAGCAACTAACAATCGAAGGGTTCGAGGAGCTGATGACCAAGCTGAAGCGGGTTGCAGAGGCCGTGGGTAGATCCCTATGAAGATCGTCGAGTCTAGGATCTGCTGCCAAGATGTCAAGGTGTTCATCGGGAGAGAAGCGCTAGCAGAAGCCGCTAAAAACGTTCCAGAGAAGTCAAAGGTTTTCCTAGTCAGGCAGGAGGTACTGCCCCGCGACCCCGTGGCCAGGGTGTTTAGGAACATAGTAGACGAAGTTGCTCTAAAAAGCGGTGAAGAGGCTAAGGATATCGAGAACGTTGTTAAGATTGTTGAAAGAATGAGTCTAGCGGGCATCCAGAGAGACGACTTTGTGATAGCCTTTGGCGGGGGTACACTACTCGACGTGGTGGGCTTCGCATCATCAATATACCTTAGGGGTGTCAACCTCGTAAACGTGCCCTCGACGGTTCTAGGCATGGTCGACGCAGCTATAGGCGGGAAAAACGCTGTAAATCTGCGCGGCATAAAGAACGTCGTAGGAACGTTCTACCAGCCGAGAATGGTGGTAATAGACACGGGGTTCCTAGAGACCCTGCCCATGGCGGAGTACGTTAACGGGCTTGCAGAGGTAATAAAATACGCCTTTACCCTAGACGCAGAACTCTACGACTATCTGCGCAGGAACAGGAAGAGCGTGCTCAACAGAGAACAGCAGTCGCTGGAGCTGATAGTGTACAGGTCGGTCGTAGACAAGCTATCAGTGGTAGAGAAAGACCCTTACGACAACCTCGGCGTTAGAATAGTCCTGAACTTCGGGCACACCGTGGGCCACCTCATAGAGTCTCTATCGAAATTCTCTGTTAGCCACGGAAGAGCTGTCGCTGTAGGGATGGTCTACGAGTCCATGGTGTCTTCAGAGCTGGGCTACACGGAGAGGCGCATAGTTGAAGAGCTGGTTGCGATGCTAAAAGCCTACGGGCTTCCAACAAGCTTTGCAGACCTAGGACTCGAAACCCCCAGCGATATCTCTGCCATCAGGTCTATCGTCTCAAAGGACAAGAAGGCGTCTTGGAGGGGGCTCAGGCTACCCGTAATAAAAAGCATGGGCATGTGGATCCCTATAACAATCGATGTAGATGAGTTTGTAGAGGTGCTGGCTAAATGCATTGGCCTAACTACTCGACGAAGCTCTACGGATTGATAGGAAGAGCTATAGGGTATACAGCATCGCCGGCAATTCACAATTACATCTTTAGCGAGATAAAGTACAACGCTGTATACCTAGTCTTCGACATACCCGAGGAGAGGTTCGATTTCCTGGTTCCCGCCCTTGTAGAGCTTTGCGAGGGCCTCAACATCACGATACCATACAAAGAAAGGATAGCTAGCTACCTCAGCTCCCTAGACTCTTCGGCCGAGTTTGCCAAGGCCGTTAACACCGTGTTCAGGGGTAGGGGGTACAACACTGACTACATAGCTGTGAAGAAGCTTGCAAAGCGTTACATGGGTTTTGTTGCTGGTGCTAAGTGCGTTGTTTTTGGGGCCGGCGGAGCGGCGAAAGCCGCTATTGCAGCGCTAGGCGAAGAAGGCTGTGCTGTTCGCGTAGTCAATAGGTCTGCTGAAAGAGCGCTAAGGGTTGTAGAGGAGTTTAGGGGTGAAGGTATAGACGTAAGCGTCTCGGGGACGTCGGCCTGCAGCGAAGCGGATATAGTTGTCAACGCGACTCCCAACCCCGATGTTGTTCTCGATAGCTGTTTGACGGGCAACACAAAGCTCGTTATAGAGTTCGTCTATAGACCAGTCGAAACATCTCTGGTTAGGAGGGCTAGGGAGAGGGGCATACCTGTTATCAACGGGCTTGAGCTGCTTGTTTGGCAGGCGTGTCGAGGCCNACGAGGGATATGGCATGGAGTGGAGTTTCCGGCTGAAAAGGTTCTGGGTTATCTCTATGCCGGGAAACTCGTTTGGTAGCCTGTTCAGAATTACAACATTTGGCGAAAGCCACGGTAGACTCGTAGGCGTTGTCGTAGACGGTGTCCCGGCCGGGTTGCCGCTCTCGGAGAGCGACATAAACGCAGAGCTAGCTCTTAGAAGACCCGGGCTACACTATGTATCGCCTAGAAAAGAGCGGGATATCGCTAGAATAGTAAGCGGTGTTTTTAGCGGCAGGACTACTGGAGCTCCTGTAGCTATAGTTGTTGAGAATACGGACGTAGACTCGAGCTACTACGAGAAGATAAGGTATACTCCGCGCCCGGGGCACGCAGACCTTCCGTATATATTCAGGTATGGGTTTGAAAACTGGGACTATAGGGGCGGCGGCAGGGCCAGTGCGCGGGAGACTGTTGCTAGGGTTGCAGCCGGGGCTATAGCGAAGAAGCTTCTCATGCTCCTGGGCACAATGGTCGCCGGATGCGTTGAGAGCATGGGCGCGGTGGGGGGTTGATCGAGGGATAGGCTTTGAGGATGTGCTCAGCTCTAGGTGTAGGAAAACCAGGGCGTGCAGAGAAGAGTACGACACTGTGTTTCTAGAGCTGGTGGAGGAGGCTCTTAGAGAGGGCGATAGCCTAGGGTCTGTAGTCAGGGTGATGGTAGGGGGTGTTCCCAGGGGTCTCGGGGAGCCTGTTTTCGACAAGCTGAAGGCCGATCTGGCCAAGGCCGTCATGTCTATACCGGGTGTTGTGGGGTTCGAGATAGGCATCGGCTTTGAAGCGGCTAGGAGAAGAGGAAGCGAGGTTTCCGACGAGATTGTTATTGTTGGTAGCGATATTAGGTGGAAACACAACTACCACGGGGGCATCCTTGGCGGTATAACAACGGGAGAACCGATAGTTCTGAGGTGTGCTTTCAAGCCCACAAGCTCTATAAGAAAGCCCACCAAGACTGTAGACCTAAGAACAATGGAGGAGAGGAGCATAGCTGTAGAGGGTAGGCACGACCCCTGTATCGGTATAAGGGGTGTGGCTGTAGCCGAGGCCATGGTGGCCATAACGATTGCCGACCACGCCATGAGATCGGGGCTCATACCGCCGACCAGGCTAAGCCGAGAAGATGCGGAGGCCATAGAAAAACGGTGGAGGAGGTACGTAGAGATATGTATGCATGGGGAGGAATCTCGATAGTAAACGCCCTGCCGTCGGGCCTGGGCGCCGCCGCGGCAATAGACCTAGCGGTTAGAGCGCGCATCAGGCCATGCCAAGGGAAACCACGCGGAAGCGGCTCTCAGCTAGTCGATGAAATAGCGAGCTACTTCTCTTCGCGCTATAGCGTTGCGAGGCTCTGTTTTGACATAGAATCGGAGGTTCCCCCAGCCAGCGGTTTAAAGAGTAGTAGCGCTGTGGCGGTTTCGCTGATCAGGGCTATAAAGAACGCTTTTTCTCTAGAAGAGCTTGAGGTGCCGAGGCTTGCAGCAGAGCTATCGAGGCTAGCGGGGGTTTCTCTAACGGGAGCTCTAGACGATGCTTCAGCGGCTTACTACGGCGGAGTTGCCTTCACGGACAACACGAACATGGCCATAATCAGGGTTGCGGATATAGGGCTGGATCTTTCGGTAGTTATAGCCGTACCCAGAAGGGGGTCGAGGCCCCCAATAGATCTGGTCGCGCTCAGGAGGTACTCCCACCTGTTCCAAGAGGTTTTCTCCGTGGCGATCCAAGGAGAAGTCCTGAGGGCCATGACGCTGAACGGCCTACTTATAGCTAGGCTCCTGGGATACCGCGAAGATATTCCGCGAAAAGCACTCGAACTAGGAGCTCTTGCAGCAGGCGTAACAGGAAACGGTCCGGCGATGTTTGCTGTCTGCAGACGCGGTGACGAGGGGCCTTTCGTAGAGCTGTTATCAGGCTACGGTCGTGTGCTCGTGCGGAGGTTTGTTAGAGTCGGTGAGGTTCCTTGAGGGTGCTGGTAAGAAGGTCTAGGGTATCCGGGAGGATTAGGGCTCCCCAGTCCAAGAGCTACGCGATAAGACTGGTATTTGCATCGCTCCTAGCCGATATAGCTCTAGAAGATCTCGTGATGTCTGGCGACGTCCTAGACGCTATAGACGCTGTCAGGATCTTTGGGGTAGAATTCGACGGTGCTAGGCTTAGGAGGCCCGAGAGCATAGCAATCCGGGGGAACAGGGTGTTCATAAGGGGTTCTGCCACGGTGCTCCGGATGCTGATTCCAATAGCGGCTGTAGTCGGGGGGAGGATCGAGATAGACGGTAGCGAGAACATCAGGAGGAGGCCAATCAAGGCGGTAGTCGATGCCCTAAGGAGTAGGGGCGTTAGGTTTTCCAGAGACTCGCTACCCACGGTCATGGAGGGCAGGCTCGCCGATAACTATGTGGAGATCTCTGGGGCGGAGAGCAGTCAATACATAAGCGGGTTTATGGTTGCCTTTGCCCTAGCCGGCGGGGGCACTATAGACATAGTCCCGCCCACGGTATCTAGAGAGTACATCAGGCTGACCGCAGACGTTCTGAGCAGGCTGGGGGTAAGGGTGGTGTTCAGCGGAAGGCGTATAGACGTTGAGGTAGCTGAGAAGCCCAGGGGATACAGCGGGAAGGTTCCCGGAGACTTCCTCTTAGCATCTTTCTACGTGGCGTCGGCCCTGCTAACAGGGGGGAGCATCGAGGTTTACAACCTGGCCAGCTTCTCGGGAGGCCCCCACAGAGTTGTAGAGATCTATAGGGAGATGGGTGCCCGCAGCTCTTTCGAAAAAGGCGTTTGGAGAGCAGAGGCATCCGATAGCTACAGAGGGATAGCGGTAGACGCTGTTGATGATCCCGATCTAGTACCGTCTATTGTTCCTCTGGCAGCTATTGCCAAGGGTACGACTGTAGTGAGGGGTGTGTCCAACCTCAGGATAAAGGAAAGCGATAGGGTTGAGTCTATAGTCTCGACGCTTAGGAGCTTCGGCTTGGACGCTCGCGCACCTAGGGGAGAAGCCCTGTACATAGTAGGTGGCGAGCCCTCGGAAGCAAGGGCTGTGTGTCCGAATGACCACAGGATAGCAATGATGTTTACGTCGATAGCCGTTAGATCTGGCGGTATCCTGGATAAGGCGGAGTGTGTTGATAAGAGCAACCCGGGCTTCTGGAGCCGATATGAGGTTTCTTGGAGCAGACATACGTATGGATGGGTAGGTGGTGCATATTGGGCAGGCCGCTCGTCGTAGCTTCTATACCCATAAGGAGCGCGAGGGATCTCGAGCTGGCTCTATCGATAGACGACGCGGATTATGTCGAGCTCAGGCTGGACTACTACGAGAAGCCCGAGGAGATAGACTACAGCGCGTTTAGGAGTAGAAGGGTCATAGCGACTTTGAGAGAGCCCTGCGAGGGTGGTGTGAGGGGGTTCGACCCTGGGGCCAAGCTGAGGCTGTTGAAGCTTTGGAGAGACTTGAGCATTATGTACGATGTGGAGATCTCGTTTATCGAGAGGTATGGAGGTGTAGACTACGAAAACGCCATAGTCTCTCTACACATACTCGGCGATCCCCCGCCCCTAGAACGCGTCAAGAAAAAAGTCTTGAAATACATAGACAGGGCCTACGCGGTAAAGATCGCAACAGTGCCGTTCAACGGCTACAAGGCATACCTAGCGAGTCTACTCGAGCTAGGAGATAGGGTAGCGGTGATGCCGATGGCCGCCGATCCTGCTACGAGAATAGCCTTTGCGCTCCTCGGGTCTAGGCTTGTCTACGGCTATGTGGTAGAGGCTACGGCAAAAGGGCAGATCCACTACAAGAAGCTGGCCGAAATAATAAACTCTATATACTGTAGCCAGTAGGGCTCGGCGGGGCGCAGACCCATGGAGCATGACTGCGGATTGGAGAAAGCGCTAGAAGAGATAGATAAAGAAATCGCTGAGCTGGTGAAAAAGAGAGCTTCAATGCTTAGGGGCATCGACTATAGCGAGGCCTTGAGCATTCTGACCGGCAGACGAAGCATAGTGGCAGACAGGATCAGCCTAGAGTATGGGCTACCGAGGGATTATGCACTTCACCTCCTGGCCTTGATAGACGGTGTATCGCTGAACCTCGTAAAGCCACTACGCGTGGGGTTCTTAGGGCCTAGGGGGAGCTTCACGGAGGAGGCAGCTCTAAAGATGTTTGGCGATATGGGGGCTACACTAGTCCAGTACCAGTCTATAGCAGACGTGTTTAGGGCTGTCGAAACAGGCGAGACAGACTATGGCGTTGTACCCCTGGAGAACTCTATCGAGGGTAGCGTTGGAGAGACCCTAGACATGCTCGCCAGAACGCCTACTAGCATATGTGGCGAGACAGAGGTTAAGATAAGCCTCTGTCTCATAGCCAGGCCCGGTACCAAGCTAAGCGATATCAAGACCGTGCTGAGCCACCCCATGGCCCTGGCGCAGTGCCGAGGCTTTATCTACTCGAAGCTAAGAAACGTAAGGATAGAGACGAGGTCGAGCACGGCCGAGGCTGTGAAAGAAGCCGTCGAAACCCCGGGCATAGCTGCGATAGGCTCGGAACTCGCTGCAAGGATATACTGTGGCGAGGTGCTGGCCCGGGGCCTAGAGGATCACAGGGAGAACTACACGAGGTTTATAGCCATAGGCTTCAAGCCTCTCGACAAGGGTGTAGATGTGAAGACATCGCTAATCTTTACGCTAGAGGACGTGCCTGGTGCTCTCTACAGAGCACTAGAGCCTTTTGCTAAGNNGGGCATCAACTTGTCGAAGATAGAGTCGAGACCTATAAAGGATAGGCCATGGGAATACGCGTTCTTTGTAGATATCTCGGGAAGCGCAGAGGATCCCGGGGTTAGGGAGGCTATCAACGAGCTTTCGAGCAGAGCAACTGTTGTTAGGATCCTAGGGTCATACAGAAAGATATTATAGAGCTTTGCTTTCCCCGGCTGGACCGTTAACGACTAGAAAAAGTGTTGTCCCAAAAAACGCATTGGGTGGTATCGGCGGGCCCGGGTGGGTACGGTGGGTTTGATTAGGTATGCCGAGATGCTCGCCCTAGGTATTGTGCTAGAGGCTTCTGCATATCCAAAGCCCGGCAACGTCCATAGGCTAAGAGATTTTGCCGATACTCTCTACGAGGATTTTGCTGTTTCTGCGGTTGTTGCTGTAGAGCCTCTCTACAGGGGGATAGCGAGAGGGTATAGGTACCGCGACAACCTGGTGTTTCTCAAGCGCGTCTACGGCGATATTATCTACGACCTCGTCTTGCTATCTATGCGTACTAGCGGCGGTGGCAATACATGTCTCGGCACGGCCATTCTGTTGACTCCTATAGCTGTTTCGCTGGGATGTGAGCTAGCTTCGAAAAAGGATACCGTGGATAGTAGGCTGCTTCTTGCAAACGCCGCTAAACGTCTTGAAAAATTCTCGACGCCTATAGACACGGTTTACCTGTATAGAGCTGTTCGGGTAGCCAGCCCTAGCTATATCAAGGATACCGATAGCACGGGGGAGTACCCGAGCGTGTGGAGCAGAAACTACAGAGAATTGATATTGTCTAAGGGCGCCAGGCTGTGGGATATATTGAGGTTTAGTAGTTCTTTTGATATGGTTGCGAGAGAGGTTGTTGAGGGCTACCCCAGGGTTATCGATAGTGTTGGCTACATTGAAAAAAGGCTTGGCTACCACGGCTCGTGGAATAGAGCGGTGGTAGAGGCCTATCTACACAGGCTGTCTACAGAACCCGATACCCTTGTCATTAGAAAACACGGCTATGCTACCGCCCGGTACGTTCAGAAAAGAGCTGCCGAAACAATAGATGAATGCCTAGGATCGTCGGGCAGCGATCGATGCTTAGAAAGGGTATGGGAACTAGATAGAGAGCTAGCGCATATGGGTGTCAACCCGGGCTCGACAGCAGACATCATCGCTGTAGCTATATCGGTATACGCATTAAAAAGAAGAGAGGCAATACTAAGGAGCAGGCCACCGACACGGTAAACGGTTGAGAGACCAACATGGAAATATTCCGTGTCTTCACGAAACATCGTGGCGAGACAGCCAAAGCTGTGACAGTGCTGCAGACATAGATGTGCATAGCATGCTATATACTGTGTCGAACCATATGTACGACGCGGGGATAACTATAGGCATAGGTGGCCAGCCTTAGCTCTCCCCAGGGGTTTTCGGGATAGGCTATCGTGGATGCTCAAGCATGTTGCGCTGTTCATAGCATTGTCTGTCTTCTACCTCTACGGCACTATATGGCTTTTGAAGAGACCCCGAGCAAACTCTATGGAGGAGCTCTACAGGGTATTCTACATAGATTTCCTAAGGCTTAGACCAGAACACGTAGAAATTGTCAAGCTAACCGATAGAGAACTCGTCACAATATCGCGCAATCCCTGCCCAATACTCAGGCTCTCCCTAGCCCTTAGAATGGATACAAGATATACCTGCAAACTAGTATCAGAAACCGTCTGCAAATACGTTTTGAAACACATAAACAAGAACCTAGTATTCGAGAGAGACTACAGCCATATAAGACCGTACAAAGACGGCTGCCTAGAAAGAATATACCTAGGCCCCACACCCACCCCCAACAATCCACGAGCAATACACCAAATAGCATTGTCTAGGCGACGTCCACTAGCCGAGTTGTACTAGAAAATCCTACAAAATCATCCTCAACATTTTAGTACCACAACAACGTAACTTTAAACTCTAATTGCTAGGAAGAACAAGGTTCCGCGGCGCGATGTTTGGTTGATGGCGCCGCGGCCGGGATTTGAACCCGGGTCACGGGCTTGACAGGCCCGCATACTAGGCCAGGCTATACTACCGCGGCGCTGATTTTTTGGTTATATCGGTTTGCTTATAAGTTTTATGCTGTTTGGTTTTGGTGTTTAGCTTTTAATCTTGTGTGTCTTGTTTCTGTGTTTTGAGCGGTGCTCTTATGTCTGTGGCTGTTGTGAGTGATTGGGATGCTGATGGTGTTGTTTCTGCTGCCCAGATTTTGTATTCTCAGAGTGTTCTCGGGGTCTATCCGTTCAGGGGGAGGAGGGATGTTCTGCTCGTGCCCTCGTCTGTTCGGGAGGTTGCCGATGCTGTTGGGGAGGTTGTGCGTAGCGGGGCGAGCCACGTCTTTATCTTGGATATAGCGTTCTCCAAGTATATGGATAGAGCTCTGGAGACCCTGCGCTCTAAGGATGTAAAGGTGTTCTATATCGACCACCACATATCTACGGCTATACACCTAGACTCTATAAGGCCCAGGGTCGAGAACATCGTCTTGGGCAAGACCTCTACGGCAATGCTTGTGTATAACCACCTCAAGTCGGTGGGTGTAGAGCTTAGCGAGAGGCTGAAGGCGTTTGTCGAGGCCGTTACTATTATCGAGAAGGGCGGTAGGCAGAGGGTTAAGGAGGTACACACTAAGCTTATAGACATAGTAGCTTCTCTTTCGAGAAAACTGGTAGGTTCGAGAGATAGAGAGCTCTGGAACAAGGTGGTTAGGTGGCTTGCCCAGCCCCTCCCAACGCTTTCGTTGCCCTTCGCATCCGATATAACGCTTTTCGCAAAATCGTCACAGGAGCATCTGAGGGAACTAAAGGCTATTGCGAGCGAGGTGGCTCTCAGCGCCGCCAGGGTTCTCAACGTAAGGTTTGTAGACATAAGGGGGAGGAAATATCCCTACAAGTCTACGGCTATAGCCACCGCGCTCCACAGGCTGTTGAAGAGTCCGGTGGTTCTCTTGGCTAGAAACAAGAGGGGTTGTGAGCTCCTGGTGATAAAGTCTGGGGGAACGCTGGCATACGATATGGCTATGCACCTCTACAGAAGGGGGTTTGCCGAGGACATCATGGGGCACCAGACCCTCGTTATCATGCTCCTGAAGCCCGGGGTAACGCCAGAGAAAATAGTGGAGAGCATAAGGGAGTTTCTGTTTAGTGGGCCCGCCGGGATTTGAACCCGGGACCACGGGGATCTCCGCCGCAGGGGTCCCGAGTCGGGCACCCAGTTCGGGTGTACCCCGCATCCTAGCCAAGCTAGACTACGGGCCCATAGCCGCTATAGGTGTAGACCAAAAAGCTAAGATATAAGCTTTGCTCAACCTGTTGTTGGCAGGCCCGGGCTAATCTTTATATTCTTACCCTAGCCATAGAGAGCTGGTGTCGGGTGGAGTGCATGTCCTCCGCTGGACAGTCTAGGGNAAGCACTGGCGAGGAGCAGGCCGAGCTGATAGACATAGAGGTGTTCAAGAAGATCGACCTGAGGATAGGCCTTGTCAAACACGCAGAGAGAGTGCTGGGGTCTAAGAAGCTTATAAGGCTCGTGGTAGACCTTGGGGGAGAGGAGAGGCAGGTAGTAGCGGGCCTAGCTGAGTGGTATAGCCCGGAGTACTTTGTAAACAAGCACGTTGTCGTTGTGGCAAACCTAAAGCCCAGGAAGCTCATGGGCCTGGAGAGCCGGGGAATGATACTCGCTACATGCGATAGGGGAAAGCCGGTTCTGCTCACGGTTGCCGAGCCTGTGGAGCCCGGCTCCAAGGTATGCTAAGGACGAGAGCGTAGCTATGAGGATAAACACTAATAAGGTTGCCCAACTTTTTTCAGAAAAACGTACAATTGTGTAATACTCTAGCGAGGGTGAGTTGCATTATCTGAGCCCCTACCCCAGCTAAAGGGAAGGTACGACCCCAAGGCGGTGGAGAGCTGGGTACAGAAGTTCTGGAGAGACCACAGCGTCTACCTCAAGGTAAAGGAGGAGAGGTGCACCAGCAACGACAAGATATTCAGGTTTCTAGAGGGGCCGCCCACGGCAAACGGCTTTATGCACGTTGGCCACGCCCGCGGAAGAACTTTCAAAGATGTTATGCTCAGGTTCATGAGGATGAGGGGGTACTGCGTATGGGATCAAGCCGGCTGGGATACCCAGGGGCTTCCAGTAGAGCTCGAGGTGGAGAGAAACCTCAAGATAAGGACCAAGAAGGACATCGAGAGCTATGGCATAGACAGGTTTGTCCAGGAGTGCCAGAAGCTCGTAGACTACTACATATCGCATTGGAGAAAAGCTAGCGAAAGGCTGGGACTTTGGCTAGACTACGACTCGGCCTACCAAACAAGACACCCTAGATACATAGAGATCGTCTGGAGGTTTCTCAAAACATCGTGGGAAAAGGGGTATCTCTACGAGGACTTCAGAGTCGTACCGATATGCCCGAGGTGCGAGACAGCGCTAAGCTCGCACGAAGTTGCCCAGGGATACGAGGTTGTCGAAGACCCCAGCCTATACTTCAAGATACCTCTCCGAGAAGAGCAGAACACGTTCCTGATAGCGTGGACCACAACCCCGTGGACAATCATAGACAACGAGGCGGCTGCCGTACACCCCAACGAGATATACGTAAAGATAAGGGTGGGCAACGAGTACTGGATACTAGCAGAGAAAAGGCTCCAACCTTTTGTGTCCGAGGTCGGGCTAAAGAACTACGAGATTGTTGAAGCATTCAAAGGCTCGGCGTTGCTAAACAGAAGGTATCTCCACCCCCTCCTAGACGAGGTTCCCGCACACGCTGAGCACGAGCCCCAGAACCATAGGGTTTTAACGGCGGAATGGGTCAGCATGGAGGATGGGACAGGCGTTGTCCACATAGCCCCTGCCCACGGTCCGGAGGACTTCGAGCTCGGCAAGCAGTATGGCTTGATAGTGTTTAACAGTGTCCAGAAGAATGGGTTCTTCAGCGATAGCGCTGGCAGGTATAGGGGGCTGTGGTTCAAAGAGGCTAGCAATGCTGTTGTAGAGGACCTCAGGAAGAAGAACCTGCTCGTACACCTGGGCAAGGTTCAGCACGAGTACCCCCACTGCTGGAGATGCGGAACACCGCTCATGTTCTTTGCCGATAGGCAGTGGTTCATAAAGGTCGAGCCGATAAAGAGTCTCATGCTCAGGGAAAACGAGGGTGTTGTCTGGCACCCGGAGTGGGCCGGCAAGAGGTTTGGCGACTGGATAGCAAACGCGAGGGACTGGTGTATATCTAGAGAGAGGTACTGGGGAACGCCGCTACCGCTCTGGACCTGCACTAGCTGTGGTCATAGAGTCGCCGTCGAAAGCGTTGAAGAGATAAAGAAGCTCTCTAAAACCGGCGAAGGTCCCGAGGACGTGCACAGGCCGTGGATAGACAGGGTCGTGCTGAGGTGCCCGAGGTGTGGAGGGGAAATGTATAGAGAGCCCTACGTAGTCGATGTGTGGATGGACAGTGGTGTTGCGCATACAGCGGCGCTGGCCCAGATAGGCGCTGACCACATGTTTGACAGGCTATTTCCCTACGACTGGATAACGGAGGCTGTCGACCAGACGAGGGGGTGGTTCTACACGTTGCTATTCACATCGGCTGTCATGCATGGTCGCGCGCCGTTTAGGTCGGTGCTTTGCCAGGGCCATGTGCTGGACAAGTACGGTAAGAAGATGAGCAAGAGCAGGGGCAACGTTATATACGCCCTAGACTTTATGGAGAGAAACGGCGCGGATATCCTGAGGCTCTACCTACTGACCAAGGCGGCTCCCTGGGATAGCATAAACTTCGACCCGGACGAGGCCAGGGAGATAAAGAGGGCTCTCGACATACTGTGGAACTGTGTAAACTTTGCTGTAACCTATATGGATCTAGACAAGTGGGATGCCCGCAGTATCGACAAAGATCTCGAGAGCCTTACACCAGAGGACTACTGGCTTCTATACGAGCTAAACTCTATGCTTAACAGGGTAAGCAACAGCATTACGGAGGGAGACCTACACCTCGCTGCGAGAGACCTGCTGAACTTTATAGTTGAGACCCTTAGCCACAGATATATAACCGTGGTGAGGCCTAGGGTATGGCTTGAGGAGGAAGTTCCGGAGAAGAGAGCGGCCTATGCAACGCTATACCTAGCCCTGGCCACAGTGATAAAGGCGCTCGCACCGCTAGCACCGTACATCTCCGAGTATCTCTACCAGGGCTTTGTCAAGAGGTATACACCGGGCGACCGCTTGAGAGAAAGCGTACACCTAGAGCTATGGCCAACGGTACCCGCAAACCTGCTAAAGGAGGAGGTCTGGAGAGCGGTATCGCTAATGTTTAGGCTTGCCGACGAGGTTCTGGCAATCAGGAACGCCAGGGGTATAAAGAGGAGGTGGCCACTGAAAAAAGCAGTTGTTGTTGTCCCAGAGGACCAGTCAAAGCTTTTCGAGAGCGTCTCTAGCGTGCTAAAGGTATATGCAAACATCAAGAGCGTAGAGGTTGTCTCAGCTATTGGAAGTGAACAGCCGGTGGGAGATGTAGAGGTTGTAGACCTCAAGGACGTCAAGGCGTATGTAAACGTTGCACTGGACGAGGAGGTGGTGCTAGAGGGTCTCGCAAGAGATATAGTTAGGAGGGTTCAGATGCTCAGAAAGGAGAAGAATCTACCCGTAGACTACGTTATGAAGAGGCTGGTGCTATACTCAGAAGCAGACGCCATTAGAAAGGCTGTCGAGAGACACAAGGAGTATATAGCGAGGGAGACGAGGGTTGAAAGAGTCGAGCTAAGCTCGGTATCGCCCGAGAACGCTGAAGAGCATAATATTGAGGACTACAAGGTATACATATACGTAGAGATCTAGGAAATGAAACTACATGTTTTACCCAATACACTCAGAAATACGCTTGCTAACTTCCACATATATGCAGGTAGCTGTGTACAGCTTCTCACGGGGCCTCGGGAAGCTGTTGGGCACAGGCTAAGGGGGTACCTATATCCATACATGTTCAGGGTAGTCGCTGTAGGAGATATAGTCTGCTCGACAATACTAGACTACGTCGGGACTCCAAGGCTGTGTATAGTAGATGGAAAAACCGTTAGAGTAGCGTATAGAGACCTAGACAAGGCGTTGAAGAGGTTTGGCGTAGTCCTGAGGTGCTCAAACCCCCCGGGGACAATATCAGAGGAATGTGTTGAAGCTATAGCCAGAGCACTCTCTACTGCTTCTAGCAGCCTCTTGCTAGTCGATGGCGAGGAGGATCTGCTAGCACTAGCTGTGTTGATTCTGGGTAGCGATATAGACTACGTCATCTACGGGGTTCCGAGTACGGGGGTCGCGATAATAGATGCAAAGGGCTCAGCTGTAACAGCTATAAACCTTTTCTCACAATTCGAGCCTAGGAACTGAACCCGAGTTTGCAGGAACATAGGTATATGGAATACGTAAGCAACGTGCTAGGCTTATCGCGTAAATACTTTATCAGACCCTACAATATAGACGATGTATGCTACAACCTCTTCAGCAGGTTTAGGGAGAAAGCCGTTAGCATAGCCTATGAAAAGCCCAGCTGCTCCCACATGTTTATTGTCGGGAGCAACTATGAGATAAGGCTCTTCATGAAGCCTACGAACGAGGCATACCTAAGCGTGCTGATCAACACCGGTAGCTCGCTACCCCTGCGAGTAATAGGCTATGCACAGAAGGTGTTCAACGATGTCGACAGGCTTATGGCGAGGTTCTCCGAATCGTACGAAGATATAAACGTGTTGTTTAGAACAGCGTTTAGGTGTAGAAGGGTCAGCACTAGCGATATAGAGAAGCTGATGAACCTCCTAGGGATAGTCGTCTACGCTAAGGAGGTCCACATGGTCAGCGATATAGCCATATCCGTTGTTAGGGGGAGGCTCGTGGGCAAAAACCTCAGCCAATACGATGTTATTGTCACTATGATAGAGAACGAGGCCTCGGAGATAAGCATAGCGGTCGAGACGAGGGTTAGAGACATAGACTCCGTGGGGAGGGTCGCAGACGTTCAAGATGTTGTCTATAGCCTTATAGAGTCAGTGGCTCTGGAGTCAAGTGGTGCAAACTTTTCCGAGAACACTGATGGAGCGGGTGTCTAGCCAGGTGCACGAGTGGGCTCTCGCCGAAGCGGTGGTAGAGTCTGTGATAGCAAAGTCTTTGGAGATCGGCCGAAAGAGGTTTGAATACCTAAGAGTTGTTCTCGGCAGGCTCCAGCAAATCGATAAGGACATACTTGCGTATGCTATTGACCAGCTGCTGAAGCTGGCTAGGGAAGAGAGGGGTATAGAGGTTGGAAAGGTGGAGTTTAAAGAAGAGGAAGTCGAGCTTCACTGTCTTAGATGTGGCTATAGGTGGATAGTCGACCTAGGGTCTATGGACGAGAGCACGAGAGAAAGCATACACTTTGTTCCCGAGGCTATCCACGCATACGTTAAGTGCCCTAGGTGCGGATCTCACGACTTTGAGATAGCCGCCGGCCGTGGAATAGCTATAGAGCTGGGGTAAGAGTTGACTCTAGACCCGAGGCCGAGCGTTTTACGCAAAAGACTATCCGGGTTCAGCCGCATTGTGCCTATTCTCAGCCCCAAGGGGGGAGTAGGCAAGACAACGTTTGCAGTAGCTCTAGCGTTGACACTGGGCCAGCACCGAGCAGTATCGCTACTAGATCTCGATATAAACAACCCAACGGCACACATAGTCCTCGGCGTAGACGCTAGGGAGGCGAAAATCGAGGAGGATAAGGGCATACTGCCGGTCAGGGTTTCCGGCGGTGGGCTAGAGTTTATGTCCATAGCTCTGTTCACTAGAGATAGACTGTTGCCGCTGAGAGGCAAAGACGCTGTCAACGCTATAATCGAGCTGCTGTCGACAACGAGGTGGAGCGGAAGCATCATGGTTATCGACACGCCGCCGGGGTTCTCCGACGAGGTTATGGAGATCCTGAGGCTGTGCCGTGGGGTCGAACCCGTGGTAGTATCGACACCGGATATTCTGTCGGTAGTGTCTACACAGAGGATAGTCGAGGTTCTCCGCGAAGAGGGGGTCAGGGTAGTGGGTATTGTCGGCAACATGTGCAGGGATAGAGGAGACGCTGAGATGCTGAGAAAACGTGCAGAGCTTCTTGGCGTTAAGATGCTTACATGCGTACCGTGGATAGAGGGTCTTCAGAAGCTCTTTGGGGATCCGATGAGGCTAGCCGAAGTGTTTAAGCCCCACGTAGAGCCCGTGGCAGCTTTGTTCGGGTAGGTGGATACGATGAGGTTTTTCGATCTTGCAGAGGCGTGCCGCTATGTCAAGAACCTGCTGGAAAGATCCTATACTATTGTATGTGTAGGGACATACCTTAGATCTGACGATAGAGCAGCGCTCGATCTATGCGAAAAGCTTGGTGCAGCTGGCCTACCGGTGATATCCTGCGAGTATGGTCTTGAGAACTGTGTCCACGAGATAGCCGAGAAAAAAGCTAGGAAGATAGCCATAGTAGATGCGGCCTATACTAGCGAGTTTGCGAAAGGCTTGCTCGTAATAAGCATCGAAGAGCTAGAGAATATAGATGTACCCCTTGCTACGCTATCAACACACGCTATCCCCATGCAGACGACCCTGGGGTTTCTCTCTTCACTCCTGGGGCGGGTAGACGTAGAGATTCTGGGCATACCTGTGAAAAACCTCGATATAGGGTTGGAGCTGAGCCCCGAGGTACGCGATGTTGTTGAGGCTCTAGCTAGCTGCGTCAAGGATTGAGGAGATTGGATGTAGCTATAGTCGGAGCTGGTGTTGCAGGGCTTCTCACAGCCCTACACCTGACTAGGAATAGAAAAGCCGGGAACATAGCGGTCTTCGAGAGAAGGCCGCCAAGGTACATCCCTAGAAAACACTGCGCGGGCATAGTGTCTAGAAACACTCTCGAGAGGCTGCCGTTCGCCAGCAAGTTTGTTGAGCAGTACTACAGCAGTGTAAAAATCTATGTTCTCTCCGGCCTAGAGCTCGAGCTTGTATTCGATAGAAGGGCTATACTGAAAATCGATAGGGTAGGCCACGAGAGGTACCTCATAGAACGCCTTAGCGGTGCAGGCATAGACATGAAGTTCGGTACGGCTGTCAACAGCTTGGAGAAATCTCCCAGGGGGTACAGGGTGAGAACCTCCATGGCTACGAGCCTAGAGTACGATGCTGTTGTAGTAGCCGAGGGCTATCCCCCGAGGCTTTCTAGAAAACTCGGTTTCAAGGCAAGGCTAGAGCCGTTTAGAGGGTTGCAGCAGGATGTGGTGCTTGGCAACAGGCTTAGGTATGAAGGTTCTGAGTCGCTGTATGTTTTGCTAGGTTTTAGCGATGGGGGTTTCGCATGGTTTGTCCCTGTTTCCGAGAAGAGCGCTGTAGTGGGTATAGCGACGAGGGGTAGAGCGCCTACGGAGCTAGAGCACGTAAAGAAGTTTTTTGAAAAGATGCTGGCCCTCGAGATCATCGGGAGAGGGGATATATACGGAGGAACCGTACTAAGGGGTTGTCCGCTAGAGCCCTGTAGCAAAGGGGCCCTGGGCATAGGGGACTCCGTCGGCATGGTCAAGAGCCTTAGCGGCGGCGGGCTATACCCTATATCGATAGTCTCGGAGATCTATGGAAACAATATTCACAGACCGGATCGGGTCAAGAAGCTGGTCAAGCAGATAGTTAGAGAACTCCGGACGCAATACAACATCTATAGAATCTCCAGGCTCTTTCTAGGCATGGGGTTGGGCCGCCTGCTACCTCTCAAACGGGCTGTGGTAGAGATCGGCAACAGCTACTTCTACGACCATCACGAGAAGATTCTCGCAAAACTGTTTACAGGAGTGGGCTCGGTGGCGAGGAGGCGGCCGGGCTACTACCAGGTCGGATCGTGTTTGGGAAAATAATGTTGCCTACTTTATCAACGCTATGAGTATATCGTTTACGTTTGTACCCGTGTACCCTGTTACAATAGCCTGACCCAGCTTGCTGAATAGCGTATAGCTGTCGTTGTTATCTAGATACTGCTGGGGGTTCAGCCCAACGCCGAGAGCTTTTCTGACGGTCTCTCCATCTACTATAGCTCCTATAGCCGGGCTCACACCGTCTACACCATCGGTTGCTGAACACACTACAACAGTATTGGGCAGATCCTTGATTGCGAGGGCTATTGATAGGCATAGCTCCTGGTTTCTACCACCGATACCAGAGCCCCTGACGGTTACGGTTGTTTCTCCCCCCGCGATTATAGCTGCAGGCTTTTCCAGAGGCTTTCCGTAGTAGTGGACGCTCTTCACTATAGACGCTATGACCTTACCTACCTCCCTAGCCTCCCCTTCGAGCATCGTCGTGAGCACAAGCGATCTGAACCCAAGCTCCTCGGATTTTCTAGCGATTTCCTCGACAACGATGTGGTTGCTCGCCACTATAACGTTCTTGACCTTGCTGAAAATGGGATCGCCAGGCTTGGGCGTATCGGGTATCTCGCCGGAGAGCCCCCTAACAAACACGCTCTTGATGTTCTCCGGGAGCTCGTCCCATAGCCTATACTTGGTCAGCACGTTGTAAGCGTCTTGGAATGTCGTGCTGTCTGGAGCAGTAGGACCTGAAGCTATGGTGTCGAGTCTATCCCCGGTGACATCGCTTACTATGAGCGATAGCACGTTCCTAGCCCTAATAAACCTCAGGAACTTGCCTCCCTTTGTCTTGGACAGCCTCTTCCTGATAGTGTTGAGCTCAACTATATCAGCACCTCTCTTCATGAGCTCGCGCGATATGTTCGCTATATCGCTTAGGGAGACCCCGTCCTCGGGAACCTCGAAGAGCGCCGAACCCCCGCCGGATATCAGGACAACTAGAGTATCATCTTCAGAGACGTTGTTCACTACATAGTCTAGTAGCTTTTGCGAGGATCTAAGAGTGTTCTCCCTGGGAATGGGGTGGTCTCCCTTGACTATCTCGATAGGCCCAAGCCGGCCCTCGTCTCCAGGCCCTATGACGATCCCCCCTACAACTCTAGCACCCAGAACATCTAGCACAGCCTCTGCCATTCTTTTTGAGGCTTTTCCAAAGCCAACAATGTGCACCCTCCTACTTAGCTCGACTACCTCGCCTCTCACCACAAGGTTGTTGCCATCAACTCTAACGCTGCTGACTATGGCCTTGTAGGGGTCCGCAGTGTTAAGAGCATGCTCTAGCAAGTCGAGCGCCGTGCTGTGCAGAGGAGACGATGGCAGCTCGGATCTATTCTTTATAAACATGGTCTTCCCCCATACAGATCGAAGGTACTTGGTAAAAAGTTTTGTGCTTAGTGCCCTCTATGTCTGGGGCCTTGGGTTTGTCAGGAGTATAAACTCAAGTATTCTGTAAGCCTCGACAGCGTCTCTCGCGGTAAACCTTATGGTCTTGCCATCTACTCTTTCGACAATTGGCAGAAGCTCTGCTGCATCCGCCATTTCTGTTCCGAGAAACCTCACCTTTACATCCATTGGGTACTGGGCCCTAATCGGCTTTGCTTCTCCCTGCTTGAACTTTTCAACAGCTTTGCGGAGAGCAGCCTCGAGATCTTTAAGAATCTTCGGAAGGCTTGGGCTTATACAAGCGTACCTAGAAAGAGCCTCCTTGAAAACAACGCCCTCGGTCCACGGTGTGTGCTTAGCTACGTCGTTTTCTATCAGCGCTTTGTCCCCCGCTACGAGTATAACGGGAATGTTGTAATGGCCTGCTACGTAGGCGTTGAACAGGTACTCGCTAACCTCTAGCCCGTTAACCTCTATGCGGTCGACCTTGGCCCCGCTAAAAGTATGATCGAAAGTCGCCTTAGCGCTCCCGCTCTTGGCGTGGTACCCCAGGAAGACTGCAGCGTGGGCTCTCTCTATTCCTACGACCATGCTGAGGGGCCTCGGGTACCCCCTCACAATGTACGTATACTCGGGCAGCTTATCGACGTCTATGGTGGTCATGAGGCCGTGGCTATCAGCAATTATTATCTCCTCGAAGCCTAGCTTGTGGAGGGACTCCGCCACGAAGAGCGTTATCTTTGTCGTTATGCTGCGTGCCTCGGAAAACAGCGCGCCCTTGATACCTAGATGCTCGGGCGATACGATGAACGGCATGCCCTCCAGATCGACAGAGACGTATGCTCTCAAGCTTCCACCGTTGCTTTATTACTTTGCCGAGCTCAAATAATTATAGGCTGTGGCCACGCCGTCTCCCCGCTCCTGCAGGGTTCACCGGGCCAGCTGGTCATATCCTTCCGGCTCTCTTCAAAAACTCTCTCGATATGATTTCCCAGTCTTCTCTGCTCAGCCTCCAGCCTAGCGCCCCCAAGTTCTCTGTTAGATGTGCTAGGTTCGCTACCTTGGGTATGGGCACCACGTTGTCTATGCATATCAGCCAGTTTAGAGCTACCTGAGCAGATGTTTTGCCATACTTTCTGCCTATCTCAGACAGAAAGGGGTCGGCGGCTAGTACGCCTCTTTCTATGGGCCTATAGGCCATGTATAGCATACCCTCGTGCTGGGCATACGGTATAACGCTCTCCTCGTCGTTTCTGTGAAGAAGGCTGTAGTGGTTTTGGATGGCGACCACATCATACTTTCTACAACACTCCCTAGCTTTTTCGATACCGGAGAGGTCGAAGTTGCTTAAGCCGAAAAAACTTATGATGCCGTCGTCGACGAGCTTCTCGAAAAGCCCCTGACGGTCTCGCATATCGGGACGGATTCGCTTGGCCAGTGAAGAAGGTATATGTCGATATACGGTGCCGAGTCTCTCCATGCTCTTCCTAGCCGACTTGAGAACGCTCTCGTAGGCGGCGTTGGTCTGCCAAACCTTTGAGACTATGACTATGCTGTCTCTATCAAAACCCTTGATAGCTTGGCCTACAAGCTCCTCGGCGTGTCCCCCGCCATACATCTCGGCAGTATCTATGAGGTTTAGGCCGAGCTCGAGCCCCCTTCTGAGAACCTCGACCCATTCTTTGTCGTGGGTGTAGTCGGGGGTCCAGTAGCCCCCTCCTATCCCCCAGGTTCCCATGCCTAAGGAGGATACACACCCGATATGCTTAAAACATTTGCGATCTGTGATCATATATGTGTACCCAGAACAAGTGCTAGCGCAACAGGCAATTTAAGTATGCCTATGCCAAGGCTTGTTCTGCGTCGCAGAACCCTAGCAGAAGTCGTAGGTAGGTGCACCAGCTCTAGGCAGGAAAGGGTTTTCGTAGGTATTGGCAGAGTAGAGGGCGATAGATACGTTGTTGAAGAGGTTTTCGAGTGCAAGAACATCTCGCCATTTCCTGAGACAAGGTTTGTTGCCGATCCGATGTGTATGTACCGGGTATATGTCTACGCAGAGGAAAGGGGATGGGAAATCGCCGTACTCATACACAGCCACCCCGCTCCACCAGCTCCTAGTAGCGAGGACCTGAAGGGCATGAAGATGTGGAGAGTGCCGTGGCTGATAGTAGACAGCTCCAGCGGGGCCCATAGGGCATGGATGCTCGTTGACGATCGCTTGCAGGAGGTAGCCTTAGACCTGCTGTAGATACGTAGTTATAGACTCAGATCGGCCGAGATCTTCTTGAGAGCCTCGAGCGCTAGGCTCATGAACTCCTCCACGCCCTATGCCCACGAGCTCTATCTCTGCTATCCTGTTTCTGTCGACGCCCCTGGCAAAATCTTTCGACCTAAACTTCCTCATCAAGGTACTCAGCTTTACTTCGTCAAGCCTTTTGTTTGGCATAACCAGGGCAGTAGCTATCACCAGACCGGATGCGTGGTCGGCTGCTCTCAGTGCGTGCAGGATTTTCTTGGTCTTTTCGCTCGTGGGGTTAAACCCGTTGTGTTCGTTGTGCCCGGCTATGGCCTCTAGAGCCTCGAGAGGCAGCCCCCTGTCCTTGAGTATGTTGAGGGCTTCTAGGCCGTGCCTATGCATATCTCTGCCAACGTAGTCGTAGTCTATGTCGTGGAGTAGCCCTACCAGCCCCCAGAGATAGGGGTCTTCTCCCAGCCTCTCGGCTATAGAACGCATAATGGCTTCAACAGCTAGACAGTGCTTTATCATCTTATCATCCTTGAGGTAGGTGCTCAGTAGTTTGAGAGCTTCTTCTCTGCTCAGCATACCTCCCACCCACGCCTTAGGCTTGGTACTGGGTAGGCGGAGCCGGGCATATAGCTTATGATGTCGGGTTCTCTACGAGAGTAGCATGCCTTCGGTAGTGGCGGAGCCCGCACGTTGCCGTAGAGGCCCAAGAGCATGTGCTCGAGAGAAGTGTTTATCTGCCGAAGAGCGGTAGTCGTGATGGGTAAGAGGGTAGTGCTCAAGGGAAGCCCAAGGATATGCGTCCAGTGTAAGGGGTTTAGAAAGCTCTGCGGGTTGCCCCGTTGCCCGCTTGTGTACTCATCCATATACAGATCCAAGGCCGTATCGCTTATAAGTAAAGGGTCTTTAGAGGGCTCTACACCTCCATCACTTCTTGTCGGCGAGGCTGGGTACCCGAAGGTCAGGCTATACCTGGGGATACCGCCTAGCGTTAGAGGTGATGAAGCGGCTTTCTACGATAAACCGGCCATGTGGTTTGGAAAGCTAGGCCTAGAGGATGTAGTAAGCCTTAGAAGCGCCGTAGTCTTTACGGTGACCAACAGGTTTAGTGTACATGACATACCCAGGCTTTCGAAAATAGAACTTCTGCTCGCCGCAGTATCTGAGAAACCCGTTGATGCCGAAGCCGAGATCGACAAAGTTCTCAGAGCTTATGTTCTTCCCGATCCCGTGACCCCGCCAATGGGGCCATCCGTACTTGCTAGAAACGTTAGGGTTGTCGGCAACCCGTATCTGCATAGAAGCCTGGAGAAGGCTATCAACGACGAGCTTAGAGCGGCCGAGGCCATACACATGCTGTATATGGACGGAGTGGACTTCTACACCATAGTAAGGGCGCTGTCGCTGGGCCTCTTAGGATTGGAGAGGAATAGAAAGGCCGTCCCGACCAGGTGGTCTATTACCGCAGTAGACCAGCAGATAGGAAACCAGCTCCTGTCGTCTCTAAGAACAGCGCCGACAATATCGGAGGTTCTAGTGTTCTGGGGGGAGTATATGTACAACAGATACGTTGTAGTGCTCTCCCCCGGGCCCTATAGGGGGTTCTGGGTAGAGGTGTGGCACCCAGCCTCGGTCTTCAACCCCGGTGGCGAGACAGAGGTCTTTGCGGTCGAAGAGCACCCGATGGGAAGGTACACCGCTATGGACGGAGGCTATATAGCCGCTAGGACGAGTGTTGCCGAGTACCTGTACAAGCTTAGGAGACAGGCAAGGGTAGCGATTCTCAGAGAGATCCTGCCGCAGTACATCTACCCCGTTGGAAGCTGGCAGATCAGGTTAACAGTGAAACACGCGCTAGAGCGTGGACCCGTTCTCCGCAATCCATCTCCTAGCGAGCTTAGCAACTACATAGCCTCTATGATGCGGGTGCCGAAGCGTGTTGTGGAGCAGGTGCTGGAGTTTGTCTATGGACCAAAGCAGAAAAGACTGGACGAGTTCTTCTCCCGATAGAAAAGCCTAGACGTAGCCTACGAGACTCCCCCTCAGATCGAAGAACGTAGCGTCCTCTATCCTTGCGTAGGCCCTCCTTCCGAGAGCCTCCTCGCCAACATCTAGAACCACAGGCCTATAGTTGAACAGCCTCCCAATGGCCCTGCCCCTCTTCTTATCGAGTTCTGTTATCCACACCTTTGCTATAGAGCCTACGTAGTCCATGTTTATACCGAGGGCATAGGCCTCGTATACTCTCTCTATGTAGCTACTCCTCTTCTTTTTAACAGGGTCAGGAACCTGGGACATCAGAGAAGATCTTGTCTGCGGTCTGGGCGAGTACCTCGCTATATGGACTCTGTCTATATAGTTATCGGCGATAAGCCTAACGCTATCTGCGAAAGCCTCTTCGTCTTCTCCTGGGTGCCCGACTATGATGTCCGTGGCTATGTGGATTCCCTCTATCTTGGCCCTAAGCTCTCTGACTATGTCTAGGAAGAGCTCTACACCATGCCCTCTATTCATTAAGTTGAGCACCCTGTTGTTGCCGCTCTGAACAGGTATGTGGAGGTGCTTGTATACGCGGGGATCCCTGAGGATGTCAATGATATCGTCGAGGAAATAGACGAGATGCCTTGGGTTCATCTGCCCGAGCCTTATAACAAAGTCCTCTCTTTCGAGCTCTAGCAGCCTTCTAAGAAGATCTGGGAGGGCATACCTGCCATATATATCGTAGCCGTATACCGCTAGATCCTGGGCCGTGAGCTCGATCTCTACAGCCCCCATATTCAGAACCCTCTTAAACGTCTCGACTATTCTCTCAATGGGTACGCTACTTAGGTGGGGCCTAGCGATCTTTACAACACAGAAAGAGCACTCGTCTAGACACCCCTCTGCTATAGGTATGGTGGCTACTACCCCGTCTACTATCTCCGGTAGAACGCTAAACCTCTTCATGTCGTCGAAAAGATTCACGGGCTTGCTTGCTCTGATCACGTCGACTATTTTATCAACACTCTGCGGAGACACGAGAGATAGGGTACTATCCATTGAGCGTAGCTTAAACGGGTATACCCTGGTCATGCAACCTGTCACGATAACCTTTTTCCCAAGTTTCAGCATCTTTTCAATCCTGTTAAACATCCTCACCTCGGTATCGTACCTAACAACACAAGTATTGATTATAAGGACGTCGGCATCCTCGGCCGAGTCGACAACCTCGTAGCCGTTTTCTAGTAGGAGTTTCTTCATTGTAAGTGAGTCTGCTTTGTTCAGCGCACAGCCGTAGGTCTCTATGTACACCTTGACCACGCTCTCAACCCTATGCATGTCTACATGTCCCTGATTCCACCTTATAGCTGGATGACACTGTTTTCAAACCAAATAGGTTATAAGCAGTGTTAATCACTAAGGTGCGAGGGTAAATCTGTTGAGCGAAAGAGAGATCGAGATCCTGAGAAACTACGACTACATGCTCGATAGGGCATACCAGCTACTACCATCTAAGAGGTCGAGCAAGGCCTACGATATACCCTCTATCGAGATAGAGTACATAGGGGACCACACCCACATAAGGAACTTTTCCTATATATGTGAAAGGCTGAGGAGAGACCCTAGGATAGTTATGAGGTACATGCTCAAGGAGCTGGGCAAGCCTGGGGCGCTCGACGATAAAAACAACTTGGTGATCTACGGCCTGATAAAGGCCCAGACGTTGAAGGATCTGTACAGCAGGTTTATTGAGACGTACGTCAAGTGCCCCACTTGCGGTAGCTACGATACGGAGCTCTATAGAGAGGGCAAGATATTCTACATAAGATGCCTAGCCTGTGGAGCCGTTTCGTATGTAAAGCCTATATAGGGCTGTCCATATTGTCCGGGGGGTTCTACGTCAAGATCCACCACTCCCAGGGCTATAGCATAGTTGCTGTATGTGATGAAGAGATACTGGGCAAGGTGTTTAGGGAGGGCGACGTGGTTTTAGACGTATCTCCTAGCTTTTACAAGGGCGAGAAAGTAGATCTAAGGAGAGCGCTGGAGAGCATCATAAGCGCCGACATAGCGGTTATAACAGGTAGAAGAATAGTTGAAAAACTCGCCGAGATCGGCTTGGTGAGTACCGAATTCGCATTAAGGGTGGGGGACCAGCTCCACGTCCAAATACTCAAGGGGGCTCTGAGGGAGTGAGCAGAAGGTTTTGTGCTAATTGCGGTGCTGAGGAAACTCCGGGCAACCCTGTTATAGATGGTCTCTGTACCCGGTGCTACGTAGCGCTAAAGGACGTGGTGAGGATACCCAAGTCCATAGGGATAACAGCGTGTACCAGGTGTGGAGCGCTACATATCAGCGGTAGGTGGCTATACCCGACATCAGCCGAAGAGGCGCAGGAGCTGGTCAGGAAGTTCATCGCTTCCATGGTCAAACCGGGGGAGGACGCATCAATAGATAGGGTAGACGTAGAGTTGCTATCCCCGGACTTCTCCAAGGCGAGGATCTCTGTACGCATCCTCATAAAGAATAGGTACAGGTACTCGATGGACCATGTCATCGGGATTCGATGGTCTAGGAAGCTGTGTGGTGCATGTCTTAAAAGGGCTGGGAAGAGTTTTGAAGCTGTTGTCCAGCTGCGCTTTGTAAGGATGGAGGACTCCGCTAGAGAGTTTCTGGATAGCATCGAGAAGGCTTTTGCAGACTATATAGTGGAGGTAGAGGAGGTGGCCAACGGATACGATATAAGGGTTGTTTCCCCGGGAATAGCCAGGAAGATAGCGGATATGGCTCGGAGAACGTGGAGATCATCGAGGGTGATAGAGTCCTTCGGGGATACGAGAAGGGAAAGAGATGGGTCTAGACACGCTAAGCTGTACATATCCGTGAGGGTTATCAACCCTGTGGTGGGGGACTACATAGTCGTCGGAGGTAGGGCCTATACAGTTGTAGAAGTTCACGGTAATAGGCTGGTCGTTGTAGATAGCGAGGGGACCAGAAAATCTATACCTATCGATGAGCTTCTATCTCTGTACAAGGGCTCTAAGGCTAAGCACAGGCGATAAAGCAAAGATTTATGTTGAAGAGTTAAATAGTGGGTATAGCAGATAGTGTCTAAGCTTGGTAAGAGGTGAGAGCCTATAACGAAAAGAAAACCGGGGGAAGAGCAGGTCAAGAGCTTAGTGCTTCCAAGCGAAGGACAGGTAATATGTGTTGTAGAGGACGTTATAGGCGCGGATCACGTAAAGGTTAGGTGCACCGACGGAGCTAGCAGAGTATGCAGGATACCTGGCAAGTTCAGGAGAAGAGCATGGCTTTCAGAGGGCGACGTAGTTCTCGTCACACCCTGGGACTTCCAGCCTACTAAGGGTGATATAGCTCACAAGTACAGTAGGGATGAGATAAAGCAGCTTATAAACATGAACATCATATCGAGGGAGTTTATAGAGGGAGGAACATAGTTTGTTTTGTTCTGATGACATAGAGTATGAAGTAGATAGAGAGATAGCCAAGGGCTTCAGAGAGCCTAGGATAAAAGACAAAGACCTTTTTGAAGTAGTGGAAGAAGTTTTCGATAAAGCCACAGTTCTTGCAGTTATAGAGCTGAAGCGTAGAAAATGCCTGAAAACATTGAAAGGCGTTGTATCGGCTGGTAAAGAAGCTAGGGTGTACTGGGCCAAGGGGTTCGACGGCTCCGATATGGCCGTAAAGATATATCTAACGGCTACTGCCGAGTTCAGAAAGAGCATATGGAAGTATATTCAGGGTGACCCGAGGTACGAGTGGGTAGCGTCACTACCATCGCACAAGCTTATGTCGGTCTGGGCCCGGAAGGAGTTTTCCAATCTGAAGAGGATGTACGGCATAGGGATCAAGGTTCCAGAGCCCATATGTTTCTACAGAAACGTGATAGTGATGAGGTTCATTGGCGAAAACGGTGTCAGGGCACCTCTTCTCAAGGAGGCGTGGGAAGTCGGAGAACTTGACGAGAATACCGCGCACGAGATATTCAAAAAGCTTATCGAGGCCATAGACAAGCTCTACTGGGAGGCCAGGCTAGTACATGGCGATCTAAGCGAGTACAACGTGATGCTGTATAGGGGCGAGCCATATATAATCGACGTAAGCCAGGCCGTGACGCTCGATCATCCAAATGCTCACGAGTTTCTTAAGAGAGATATAGGGAACATTGTCAGGTTTTTTGGTGAGGAAGTCGGGATAGAGGTGCCCGACGTCCAGGAGATATTCGATAGTATTGTAAACAAGGCATGTCCAACTCGAAGAAGTAGAGTACATCAAGCTTAATAACGCTTTAAACGCTAAAAACCGCGGTGTTCTAGCCGTGGAGTCTCCAGAAGGAAGTAGCCGCGATACCGGGGGCACGGAAAACAAGGCTAGCGGTGCTGGCGAATCTCCTGCTGTACGACAGCAGGGGGCCCCTCCGGCTCTGCAGAGGATAGCTAGGTCAAGAACGTTGGTGGGGATGACCAAAGTCTACGTAACGATACCCCTCGAGAGAGTAGGAGTTATCGTGGGCAAGGGCGGTGAGGTGCTCAAGCAGATAATGGAGGCCACCAAGACCAAGATAACTGTTGATAGTGTGAACGGTGTTGCTGTAATAGAGCCTATGTCGCCAAACACGACCCCCTATGAAATCATGAAGGCGCGGGACGTAATAAGGGCCATAGGCTACGGCTTCTCGCCCGACAAAGCGTTCAAGCTCCTCGAGGATGACGCCACCCTGGTAGTCATAGATCTCACTCAATACGTGAAGAACTCGGAGAACCACTTGACGAGGGTCAAGGGCAGGATAATAGGAGAGGAGGGTAGAGCGCGTAAAAACATAGAGGAGATGACAGGTACGTACATATCCGTATACGGGAACAATGTCGCAATTATAGGTAGCTACGAGAATGTCAACATAGCTCGGGAGGCAATAATGATGCTTATCGAGGGTAGGCAGCACTCTACGGTATATAGACACATAGACAGGCTCATGAGGCAGGTTAGGAGGTCCCAGATAACAAGGCTATGGGAAAAAGGGCTGTAGGCCGAGCTCAGTCTATATCTTCACGCTATTTTCAAGAGCTTCCAAAGGCGTAGCAAGCCTTATAAAATCTTAATCTAGTACTGAGTATACGAGCAGACATAGAGCTAGGATGATAGATGGTGGGCCCGTAGCTCAGCCAGGTAGAGCGGCGGGCTCCAGCACTACGGGTCTACTGACCGAATGGGATGAAATAAAGCTGGAGCGTTGAAAAACGGCCGGGGGAGACCCGTAGGTCGGGGGTTCGAATCCCCCCGGGCCCACCACACCACAAACAATGTTAGCGGCTGGCGCATAGGAGGGCATGTGCTATCCTAGTGCTCGTTGGAGGATGGGGGGCTAGGAGAAGCCTTAGCCCGCTCACCTCGCCGTTGACGGCCCTCATCTTTTTGAGGATGCCTATGTAAATCTCCGGGTTCCCGAGTTTCGATACGGCTAGGCAGTCTGCTTCAAGCTCAAATCTCTTGGCAACACCTCTAGATATTAAGCACGTAGCTATGTATGATGCCAATATGAGGGCTACTGATACGCCTATAGAGAGAAGTTCATTTGCTATATTTAGTGTAACCAGTATTACTGATAGAGATAGGCCTAGGAATACTGACAGCGTTATGGATAGAAGCTTTAGTTGGTGTCTTAGCTTGCAGTGCGAGTACTCATGTAAAAATACTGCTCTTAGTTCTTCTGGCGATAGCAGTTCTAGTAGTAGCTGTGTTACAACAAGGCTTCTACATCTAAACCCTACAACAGCAGCGTTGGCTATGTTCAGGCTCCTGCAAAGTCTAATGTTCTTAAAAGGTCTAACCCCTACAATACGTGCAGCCTCTTCGGCAAGACTGCGAAGAAACGGATCGTCTACTTTAGATGAGTAGAGCCACCATATATAGAGCCTAAGCCTTGCAGTTAGCTTCCTCAGCTTATCCATCACTATGGTGTACACCCACCATTATCTGCTTTTAGCTTAGAGCTTATCAGTATCGCTTAGGCTACTCGTTACCAGAGTATTAATACTAATGCTATCTGCAGGGTCTGCAGAGTCATGAGGAAGGCGTTCATAAGAAGGTACATAATGGTAAAGGGCAAGTTCGCAAAGCTTATCCTAGAGGGGGTCAAGACCACGACCATAAGGCTGGGGAGGGTGATTCCCAAGTCTAGCGAGGTGATAATCCATAGTGAGGGAAGGCCTATTGCAGAAGCGCGGATAAAAAACGTTGTGTACAAGAAGGTTAAGGAGTTGACAGAAGACGATGCTAGGAGAGACGGCTATCCCTCGCTCGAAGATCTTCTCAGGGATCTTAGAAACATATACAAGGTGGATATAGGGGCAGAAGACGAGGTTACGATAATAGAGTTCGAAGTTGTTAAAAGACTCGACAAACTAGATGATGCAGACCCGTACCTCGGATTAGAGCCCCATACCATAGCCCTGCTAGCAAATAGGTATCTAGGTGACCAGCTTACAGAAGAAGAGAAGAATGTTGTGGGGGCTCTCCTCAAGCATAAGAGCATTAGAACTGCATCGATTAAGCTGTTTGGAACTCTAAATAAGAGGTGGGCTATTAGGAGGGTACTCAAAAGGCTTTTGGCAAAACTTATAGACAGGGGCGTTATAAGCGTGAGCGAAGAAGCTTTACAGAAGCTGGCAATGATATCGGGTTTCTGGAGGAGCTACCTAGCCAAGAGAAGAGCAGGAGATGCTGGCAATGGGTCAAGCAAGGAGAATGTTGGAAAAAGAGATATAAGCTAGCAATACCCGCCCCGGCTATCCTATGACTTGGTTGTTGTTGCTATATTTACTGTTGCCCCCTGCTTACCCACAATTATGTCGAAGATCATTTCTGTTGCAGCGTGGAGATTGTAGCATATAAGCTGGAGTCTCTCGAAGAAGGCTTTTGCGTTTATGTAGTCTTCGAGCGATTTATACTTCGGTATTACGTCTGTCTCCATCTTGGAAATGAACTTTGTCGACTCCTGGGCAAGGTCTATAGCTCTGCTCGCTATATGTATATCTGCTTTAGTAAGTGTGCTGATCATTATGTCTAGCAGGTACTGTAGGTACATGTTCAGCTCCTCAAGCCTATCCTCCAGAGTTTTCTTAACAACATCCATAAGATGGGGCTTTTCTAGGAATACGTTTGCAGCCTGTCCCAGAGCATCACCAGCATCTTCAAGCGATTTGATGAGTGCTCGGTACTCCGTGATGAACGGTGTTGTTCCTATAAGGTTTAAGACGTAGACATACCTTATTGTAAGTGCGTAGACTCTGTCCATCTCAACCTCGAGCTCGACTATCTCCTTTAGGTGGTCGGTGCTGCCATTCTTAATCGATACTGTCAAGAGGTTGAACATATTCTTTAGTGTGGATATAACTCTCGATACAAGAGCATCTAGGCTATACCTATTGATATCTATAAACACCTGTATCCCTACGTAGCCCCGGGACTGCTCAACAATTTCAGAGCCTATGAGCATTCTCACAAGAGATCTTATTGCCTGCATATGGCTTGGCAAGAGATCCCCCTCGGTATTTTCAATAATAATTCTATCATATCCAGCAATATACGACGCATATAGGGATCTTACGAGAAGATCATCAGGTGTGTTATTTGAAATAATGATCCTAACCTCTTTGCCCCGGGATCTCTGCTCAACGAGGTGTTGGGGCACTAGCACAAGGGTGCCGTCTTCTCTAGCCTCGAGTCTAACCATGTCTGAGGGTCTGAGGTTTACCATCTTAACCCATTCAGACGGTAGAGAGACCATGAGGGTCGACTTACCGAACTTTTGGACTTTTCTTGTTTCAACAAATTTTATACTGCTCATACCTCTCAATACCAAGTATTCTCTAAGATCAATAGGGTTTAAAAATATTAATAGCGTTATAACAGCATTGAAGAGTTGCTTCTAGGGCACTACCAGCGGACATCATACTGTTAGCCAAACCTCGTTACACTCTGTATTGATAGCCCCGACTAGCTTGCCATCCTTTATTCGAACAATTATGTTGTTCTCAAGCAAAGTCACTTCTTCCGCCTCTTCCTCAGACAGGTTTATGTGTAGAGTATCCGTCGTGCTATCATATACTATAGTAGCCTTTTCGAGCATATCTATGTCTAGCAAGACCTTCCTATTCCCAGGTTCTCGGCTCATATCAGTACACCTCTACATTGTTATCTTTGACAACAACTAGCTTCGGTATATATATCGATTCGTTGACCGTAGCCTCGAGTCTTAGAACCATACCGTTCTGCAGTACAGCACCTTCGTAGAGGCACTCTGCTGTTGAGGGATAGCCGCACTCTTCTGTGTCTACACCACAGATGTCTATAGACGCTTTTACTCCTAGGCGTTGTAGCTGGGTTTTAACTAGTTTGACAAGGTCTATACAGCTTCTCGAGCGAAGTGATTCCATGGCCTTGCCTAAGCCGCTATCTGTGTTCGTAACAGTGTTCTCTAGCAATGGATCTACTGCTATGCTCCAGCGATAGCTGATAACAAAGATGCCGTATCTTGCTCTTAGCCTAAACGACGGCATGCCACGGGTTGCGCCCAGAGGTTCAACGCTGACAATATCTAGAGATTCCGCAAGCCTAAGCAATAGACACTTCGCTATATCTCTTGCCGTACCCGTGTTGCGGCACTGTGCTATAGCATCTTTTACAAGGTTGTGTATCCTGATTATGGTGTCTATCTCGCCGGGCCTCTTCTTAGATCTTGCAATCCTTAGATCTTTAGAGATATCTCTTATGCTCCAGAACCTCGCCAAAGCCAGGTATGTTGCAGCGTCTACATATGCAAGCGGAATACCAATAGTCTCTCCCTGTTTTGCAAGTGCCTTTATAACGCCTATGGCTACCTCGGAAAAGCTCCTACCCAGTATATAGCCCTGGGATGGCAGGGAGCTGTAAGAGTAGGCCAGCATCTTGCAGTTCTCAGGTATAGCCCGAGCAACAGCGTTTTTCATGTTTTCAGGTATAAGAAGTCTGCACTCGTCTGTGCTCCCCCTATACACGATCATAGAGTCTCCTTCGAGATACACACCGAGCATATAGGATATGTTGGGCTTGCCCATAACAACAACAACGTCAAGAGTTTTAGATAGGCTCCGCAGTGTCTCTATCAAAGCTATACCGCCCATAGACTGTTCTCTTTAAGAGCACATAAAGCTGTTGCGAGACTTTGTATTCCTTTTATTTTCTCAGGCAATCGCAGCATATGTATATATATACCCCGGAAACGGTCTGGTGAGCGATCGAAAACCTCGGTTCGGTTCGAATGTCGGAAAAAACAAAAATATTAAACCTCAAACCCGGGATGGAGAACATAGACATCGATGTACGCGTGATACAGAAACTCGGTGTAAGGACAATCAATACAAAGGCTGGTGTCAGAACACTTGGCGAATACATAGTCGGCGACGAGAGTGGCAGGGTCAAGCTAGTTGCATGGGGTTCTAAAGCCGCAGCACTAGCAGAAGGAGACACTGTAGCAATCAAAAACGCGTGGGTAACAGCCTTCAGAGGAGAGGTACAGCTAAACATAGGCAAGAACAGCACTATCGACAGAATTCCAGAGGAGAGTCTCCCCGAGACAGACTCGATACCAGAGACAATGCCAAAGGCTGAGGGTGAGTACCGCCCGCCCTCAAGAGGGTTTCAGCCCAGGTCTAGGAGAACAGGCGGTGGAAGAGGTCGTGGAAGAAGGTCTTGGTGATCTGATTGGGTAGCGAGACACCTTCTAAACCCGACCCAGCCAGACCGCGCTGGAACGACATATACTCTAAGAAAGGAGTTGAGCTAGGAGTAGAAAGCGGAGACTTCATAGTAGCTCTAGACGAGGAAAAGGTATTCGCACTAGCGCCCGTAGTATACTACATATGGAGCAAATGCGATGGAGAGACCACTATTGGAAGCATTGTAAAGGATCTGATGGACTATGTGGAGGACGCAGACGAAGACACGGTATACAATGCTGTAGTTGATGTTGTAGATGAGCTCGTCCAAGCAGGGCTGCTCGAGAAAAGCCCGTAGACTATAGGGTCTGCTGACTTCTCGTCCCTAAGATAAGGTGTTTTTATCTATAAACCCTGTAGCCAGGGGGCTGGCATCGACAAGCTTGCTACAGATATGAACCAGGTCGTCGGCTGATACCAGTACGCCGTATTCCTCAAGCTCTAGGTTGACGCCCTCGATATCGACGACGATATCTCCTACGCACTTAGACAAAAAAGCGACAGCATCCGAAAACCTTGGAAATTCTTCAGAAGGTGCATAGTACCGGAAAAAACCATAGAACTCTATTTTTACACTTTTCTGCTGTGCGATACCGACTAGCGACCGGATTCTAGGGCAGTTAACAGCCAGGTATCTCTCAATACTAGTCCTGATACCGCTAATAGCCTTTGCCACGAGATCAGCGGTACAGTCCCCGCTACTGCTATTCATCAGTATCCCGTCTCTATACCACAGCATTTCGAGGAGTACCAGACCAGCGGCGGGTCATCGGAGCCTTTGTATGCCTTGACTACCTCTCCTATAAAGAGGACGTGGTCTCCGGCAACATGTTCTGCAACAAGCCTACACTCGAGGACTAGGGGGACATCAGGTATTATAGGTGCTGTCACGCTCTGGGCCCTCATAGGCTGTATACCTGCTTTCGCAAACTTGTCGACATCTCTACTGCTAAGCCTACCGAAAACCTCTATCGCCAGTTTTTCGTGTTTCTTAGAGACTACGTGGATTGCAAATGCCTTGAACTCTCTTATGAGCTGGTATGTAAACCTCTTTGGGGCAACAGAAACAGCCACAAGCGGTGGTTTGAGCGAGACCCTGGAAACCCATGCAGCTGTCATCCCACCCCTCTTACCCGGGTTGTCCGGATCGCCAACCGTTACAATTACAAGTGGGTGTGGTATTAGAGCAGGTGCCGAGNCAGGATCCAGCTCTATCAAGATTTCAACCCCAAGGCTATAGAATGTCTGTTGTGATATAAGCGTTACTGTTAGCTTGTTACCACCCTATACCACGTCTCTGCGGTACCTCGGCTCTTCTTCCAGACTGCGGGCTCTTCTAAACATCATGTATCCTATAACTAGCGAGGCTATTGCTAGAACCGCTGCTAATGCTAGCATGGGTACGAGGAGCACGGGCTCTCCTACGCCAAAGCATATGGGGATAAAGAATATGATTATGCAGCCCCCTCCACCAATACTTACGCTGCCCGGCTCAGCACTTGAGAGTTGTAGTATCACAGGTAGCAGAGCGGCTACAAAAGCCAGGGCCATTCCTATGAAGACCAGGGCTATTCCCACTCTAACTACGTCCATACCTACCTAGCACCTACTCTGAAACACCTATACTGGGGGTAAAAGCCTAGAGGTAGACAGGAATAGAACAAGAACAGCTAGGGTAAGGGCTAGTGCGAGCACGATCAGCGCCTTGGATATTCTCTCGCTAGACCCCATCACGATGGGTAACGGGCCTATGACTATAACCCCGCCACCCTCAACCCTACCTTCTCCTTTCCCAGCCGACCCGAGCACTATCATCGCGATACCCACCAGGATAAGCACAAAGGCGAGTACTATTAGTAGTAGCGATACGGAGAGCATGTCCAGGGCATCACCCAGAGCCAAGATTTCTTTGGTTTGTGCTGTCTAGATATGGCTATAAATGCTTATTAGGCATATAAATACTTCTGGCTGTAGACGGGGAGGGTATAGATGTTGGAGGAGTTCCTCCAAGCGCTAGCCGATGTAGGGCTAGCAATAATTAATGCTATCCCCTTACTCCTCTATGTACTGGTAACACTGCTGATAGGCTATGTGGTGGCGGTGGCTGCCAGAGCCGGCGTAAAGGCGCTGATAAACAAGGTCTTGTGGAGGTTTTTGGAGAGGACGACAATTGGCCAGAAGCTTAAGGAGTCTGGCGTAGACCTAGGCAGTATCCTAGGGACGTTTGTGTTTGTATTTATAATGGCCCTGGCGTTCATGGTGGCCATAAACGCTCTCAACATTCCTGGTGGCGAGTTTATAGTAGAGTTCATAAGGTTGATAGTAGGTGTTCTCGGCGGTCTCATAGTGTTGTCTATAGGTCTGCCCCTCGCGGCTCTGGGTGCAGAGTACCTCGCAAAGCTGATAGTGCTTCCGCTCAGGGACAAACACGAGGCCTTCCAGTCAATGGTATCTATAGCGCTCTCAGTAATACTAGTATTGTTTGTATTTGGCTTAGCCCTAGCAGTGATGTTTGGCACGCCTGCTCTCCTACAGACGTTGACGGGGGCCCTGCCAGCGGGCACTATGGCCGGTGTGATAATCATCGTAGGCTATATGATAGCCGACGTGGTTGGGAACTTCGTTAAGGAGCTTGTAGCCCAGATGACTAGGCCTATCGAGTCAACAGATGTTGTAAGGGCTCTGAAGGTAGCGGGTATTGAGTTGTCAACGTTTATAAGCGGAGTCGTTAAGGCGACCATAGTGGTTCTAGCGGTTTCTGTTGCCCTGGGGATGATAGGAGCAGCGGGGATAGCAAGCGATATACTTGGTAGCGTAGCTACATATCTACCAAAGATTCTAGGCGCGCTAGTCCTGCTGACGCTAGGCTTAGCGCTTGTGATAGTCTTGGGCAGGTACATAGGGCGCGTGTTTAGAAGCGTCACCAAGGAGAGGTACGAGCCCTTGGCCGAGCTGGTAGAAAACCTCGTCTCCCTAGGCCTGATAGCAGCTTTCGTGGCCATAGCGCTGAACATACTAGGACTCCTGGGAGAGCTTGTATACTCGCTTATAATAGGCTCGATAGTTATAGCCATAGGCGTAATTGTTGTGGAATCCCTAACAAAGCTATTGGTGCAGGTTCACCCAACATATGAGAAGCTGGCCCCGCTGATAGGCACAGTAATAGCCCTGGTATTCGCATATGTTGGAGTATCAGCAATACTACTACAGATACCGGGAGCCTCGCAGGTTCTTTCAACGGTTGGATGGGGCATAGGCATAGCATTTGCGGTAATGCTAGTACCGCTAGTATTCTACTTCATAAGGGTTGCATGGAGAGAGGCTGAAGCCTCGAGATAAGTAAGAGCAGGGTGGTTAGAACCAAAATATTTTTTTATAATAAACTTTCTTCAAGTCGTGAACGTTTGTATTGCGGATCTTTAACAACTGTCAACTGTTCTACAGTAGGCGCCTGTGGGCAGAGCATTGCCGGGGCGTAATCACTATAAAGCGTTAGTATCTTGTTAGAAGCCGGCAATGGTGGGCCCGCGGGGATTTGAACCCCGGACCTCCGCCTCGTCAGGGCGGCG